>Ga0247778_1000118_pt1 | contig 138010 bp, 113 predicted proteins | sample UWRJL049202B5_FD_179939 | JGI IMG/M metagenome (GOLD analysis project Ga0247778, IMG submission 179939) | Plant litter microbial communities from Arlington Agricultural Research Station in Wisconsin, United States - UWRJ-L049-202B-5 | ecosystem: Environmental > Terrestrial > Plant litter >... | reverse complement strand
CGGGCCTCACGGACCTCACGGACCTCACGGACCTCACGGACCTCACGGACCTCACGGACCTCACGGACCTCACGGACCTCACGGACGGGTTGGGGATCGAAGAATCGAGTTCGAATTCAAACTCGAGTAGGAAGGACCTGGCTGGGGGATCAGAATCGAGTTCGAATTCAAACTCGAGTAGGAGGGAGCCGAGCCCTCGCGACAGACACGGCCCACGGTCAAAAGACCCGAGGTCGAATTCAAACCAATACCGTTCAGTTAAGAGTTTTCGCGCCCAATTTTGCGCGGAGTGTACCTTCACGGCTAGAGAATCGAGTTCGAATTCGAACTCGATTTTTTCGCGAGTCTACCCCACCACGCCAAATGTGAAATGTGAGTGATTCTCGGCGCCATCAAAGGAGCGGCATGCTTTCCCAACGATTTCGATCCCTTGACTGCTAACCGATCGGCATTGGAATTCAAACGCGAGTAGGAAGGAGCCGAGCCCTCGCGACGGACACGGCGCACGGTCAAAAGACCCGAGTTCGAATTCAAACGCGAGTAGGAAGGAGCCGAGCCCTCGCGACGGACACGGGCACGGTCAGAAGACCCGAGTTCGAATTCAAACTCCATTGAGAGGCATGCGAGGCGCCATCCGGGGAGCGGAACCCGGATTGAGCGCTCTAGGACGCCAAGCGCTCTAGGACGCCAAGCGCTCTAGGACGTCAAGCGCTCCAGGACGTCAAGCGCTCCAGGACGTCAAGCGCTCCAGGACCCGGGCTGCTCCGAGACCCCGCGCGTTCTACGACGCCGCGTGCCCTGGGACGCCGAAGGCTGCGACGAGCACGGTACGGTTCGGGTGACCATCAATAACCGCAGGGACGGCGGGATCCGGCGGGCTGAGCACAGGAAAGACCGGCCCGCGAGGGCTTGCCAAAGCGCGGTCTCACCTTAAGTAAGGCCACGCAGCGTGGCCGAAACTTGGTCGTGGCTGAGGGACGTGTAGAACGGGCTGCCTATGAAATTCAATCCGCGCTTGCTCTGTTTCGTGGCGTTTGCGGGCGCGGCTTGCGCCGAGAAGAAGCCGCCTCCGCCGCCCCCGCCCACGGTCTTGGTCGCGCCGGTTACGCGGGGGGATTTGGCGTTGTCGATCGAGGCGGTGGGCACGCTGGATGGCTATGTGAACGCGGACATTCGCGCGCGCGTGAAGGGCTATTTGCGGTCGCAGAATTACAAGGACGGCTCGCCGGTCAAAGAGGGGCAGCTGTTGTTCACGATCGAGTCGGACGAGTATACGAACGCGGTGGCGGCGGCAAATGCGGCATTGGTGCGCGCGACCGCGGCCAAGGCCAACGGCAAGGTGAGCCTCGAACGCAACACCTTGCTCGCGCAGCAGGGTCTGGTTTCGACACAGACGGTCGATGACGCGACGGCGCAGGCGGCGGATTCGAGCGGCCAGGTGTTGGCCGCGCAGGCGTCCTTGCGCCAGGCGCAATTGAACCTTTCGTACACGCAAATCCACACGCCCGTGTCGGGCATTGCCGGCTTGGCTTTGGTGCGCGTCGGTAATTTGGTGGGGCAAGATGGTCCCACGCTGCTGACCACCGTGTCGCAGCTCGATCCGATCCGCGTCAACTTCCCAATGAGCGAGATCGACTATGTGCGCTTTCCGGATCGCTTGAAGGATCTGACCAAGCGGGACGTGGCGTGGGCCAAGCAGCAATTTCCGAAGCTCGACGCCAAACAGCCCGCGGAAGGCGAGGATCCGGGCATGGAGCTGATCTTGGCCGATGGCAGCGTGTACCCGCATCGCGGTTTGCTCGTGTCGGCGAACCGGCAAGTGGACGCGAGCACGGGCACCATTCAGTTGCAGGCTTTTTTCCCCAATCCCGAAGCTTCGTTGCGCCCGGGGCAATACGCGCGCGTGCGCATCCCACGTGAGGATCAGGGCAAGGGTGTGCTGACCGTGCCCGAGAAAGCGCTGATCAACGTGCAGGGCAGCTACTCGATCGCCGTCGTGGGAAAAGATTACAAGGTGAAGCTGCGCCAAGTGGACCTGGGCCCGCCCGCGAAGGGTTTACGCATCGTGCTCAAGGGCGTGAACGAAGGCGAGACCATCGTCGTGGATGGCGTACAAAAGGTCAGTGACGACTCGCTCGTAAATCCCAAGCCGGCGCCCGCGCCCGTCGCGGCCAACTAACCGTGTCGAACTTCTTCATTCGCCGACCCATCGTCGCGATCGTGATCGCGATTTTGACGGTGCTGATCGGCGCGGTTTCGCTGCTCGGCCTCCCGATCTCGCAATTTCCATCGATTTTGCCGCCCGAGGTCAACCTCAACACGAGCTACACGGGCGCCGACGCGCTCACCATCGAACAGGCCGTGGCCACGCCCATCGAACAGCAGATGAACGGCGTGGATCGCAGTTTGTACATCAAATCCACGAATGCCAACGACGGTACGATGAGCCAAGTGGTGACGTTCGACGTCGGCACCGATGGCGATGTCGACAACGTGTTGGTCAACAATCGCTTCTCACAAGCGCAGCCGTTCTTGCCCAATGACGTGAAGAACCTGGGCGTGACGATCAAAAAATCGCTCGCCTTTCCGCTCTTGATCATCTCGCTGTATTCACCGGATGGTCGCTACGACTCCACGTTCCTCGCCAACTACGCGCTGATCAACATCCTCGACGCCGTGCTGCGCGTGAAGGGCGTGGGCGACGCGCGCAACTTCGGCGCGTCCGAGTACTCGATGCGCATCTGGCTCGATCCAGACACGCTGGCGCGCCTCTCGCTGACGGTGACCGACGTTCAGAACGCGATTCGCGCGCAAAACATCGTCAATCCCGCCGGGCAAATCGGCGCGGAGCCGGCGCCTCCCGGCCAGCAATTGACGTACACCGTGCGCGCGCAGGGCCGCTTGGTCGAGCCCGACGACTTTGCCAACGTCATCCTCAAGACCAACCCCGACGGCACCAGCGTGCGCATCCGCGACGTTGCCCGCGTGGAGCTCGGCGCGCTCAGCTACTTGCAATACGGCACTTTCAACGGCAAGCCGGCCTCGGTGATCGCCGCCTTTCAAACGCCCGGCTCGAACGCGCTGGAGGTCCAAAAAGGCATCCTGAAGACGATGGAAGACGTCTCCAAACGCTTCCCGCCCGGCATTGCTTATAAGGTGTCACTCGATACGACCGCGCCCGTGACCGCGGGCATCAAAGAGATCGTCGAAACGTTGTTCGAAGCGATCGCGCTGGTCGTGCTGGTGGTGTTCGTTTTCCTGCAGAACTGGCGTGCCACGCTGATCCCGCTGCTCACCGTGCCGGTGTCCTTGGTCGGCGCGTTCGCCGTCTTTCCGCTGCTCGGCTTCTCGGTCAACACGCTGTCCTTGTTCGGGCTCGTGCTCGCGATCGGCTTGGTCGTCGATGACGCGATCGTCGTGGTCGAAGCGGTGGAGCACCACATCGAAGGCGGCATGAGCCCGCGCGACGCCACCGTGCAAGCGATGAAAGAGGTGCAAGGCCCGGTCGTTGCCATCGCGCTAATCCTGGCCGCGGTCTTCATCCCGGTCGCATTTTTGAGCGGAATTACCGGGCGATTGTATCAACAGTTCGCCTTGACGATCGCCGTCTCGGTGCTGATTTCGGCCTTCAACGCGCTGACGCTCAGCCCGGCTTTGGCCGCGCTCTTGCTCAAGCCGCGCTCCGAGAAAAAGACCTGGTTTACACGCGCGGGTGATTGGTTCAATCGCGGCTTCAATCACACCACCAACGGCTACATTTCGGTCAACCGCCGCTTGGTTCGCAAACTCGCGATCCCGCTCGTGCTCTTGGCGGGCGTCGCGGGGCTCTCGGTACTGCTCGCTCAAAAGGTGCCCTCCGGCTTCTTGCCGGACGAAGATCAAGGTTACGCCATCATCGGCGTGCAGCTGCCCGACGGCGCGTCCATGCAACGCACCAAGGCTGTCTACACGCAGATGGACGCCATCTTGAGCAAAGAACCAGGCATCAAAGGCTACAACGGCGTGGCCGGCTTCAGCCTGTTCACGCGCACCTCTGCCAGCTACACCGGGTTCGGCTTCATCGGGCTCAAACCCTGGGACGATCGCGAAGGGCCGGAGATGACCTCCCAGGCGATCCTCAAGCGCCTGAACGGCCAATTCTCGCGCATCATCGAAGCGCGCATCTTCGCGGTGGCCCCGCCGTCCATTCCGGGCATCAGCGCGGCGGGCGGCTTCAGCATGATGCTGCAAGATCGCAGCGGCGGCTCGGTCCAATTTTTGGCGCAAAACGTGGGCAAATTCTTGGCCGAAGCCAAGAAACGCCCCGAGCTGGATGGCGTGCGGCCGTTGTTTTCTCCGGCGGTGCCCCAGCTGTTCGCCGACGTCGACAAAGAAAAGGTGCTGAAGCAGGGCGTGGCGCTGAGCGAAGTGTACGCCGCGCTGCAAACCTTCCTCGGTGGCTCGTACGTGAACGACTTCAGCCGCTTCGGGCGACAGTGGAAGGTGTTCGTGCAAGCCGAAGGCGCGGTGCGCACCACGGCAGAAGACATTCGCAAATTCTACGTGCGCAACAACAAGGGCGAGATGGTGCCGCTCTCGGCGTTCGTCACCGTGCGCCAAGTGAGCGGGCCGGAGTATACGGTGCGCTTCAATCTGTATCGCTCGGTCGAGATCCAAGGCGTACCCGCGGCGGGTTACAGCTCTGGGCAAGCGCTGCAGGCGCTAGAAGAAACGGCGCAGAAGGTGCTGCCGCCGGAGATGGGCTACGCTTGGAACGGACTATCCTATCAAGAGAAAGCTTCCCAGGGCGGCTCGGCGCGCGTGCTCGGCCTATCGCTGGTATTCGTGTTTTTGATCTTGGCCGCGCTGTACGAAAGTTGGTCGCTGCCCTTCAGCGTGCTGCTCAGTGTGCCGGTGGCGGTGCTCGGTGCGTTCGTGGGCCTGCTCTCGCGGAGCTTGGACAACAACGTCTACGCGCAGATCGGCTTGGTCATGCTGGTCGGCCTGACGGCAAAGAACGCGATTCTGATCGTCGAATTCGCGCGCGCCGAGCTCGATAAGGGCAAATCGATCATCGAGGCCGCTTTGGAGGGCGCGCGGCTCCGCTTGCGACCGATCTTGATGACGTCGTTCGCGTTCATTTTGGGCTGCGTGCCGCTTTGGATCGCGAGCGGCGCAGGCGCGGCGGCCCGACGCGTGATGGGCACGGTCGTGGTGAGCGGCATGCTGGCCGCGACGCTGCTCGGCATCTTCTTCATTCCCGCGCTGTTCGTGATGGTGGAGCGGCTCAAATCACGGAGTAGCGGGGAAGAGCCAACCGAGCCGAAGGCAGAAGATGCGCCGGCCCACGGCTAGCCACCGCGCTTGCTGGGTGTGATCGTGGGGACGACTTGCCGGCGATTGCGCCGATAGATTCCGAAATCACCATCGAGCGTCAGAACGACGCTCTTCTGATCGAGCTCGGTCATCCTGACGAGGCAAGCATCCGCAAGCGGCATGGGTACATTCGCAAACTTCTTCATCAGCCCGCGTAGCGACTCGACCTCAGCCGCGACGTGAAAGTCACTTCTGATTGTTTGCGATTACTGGCCAAATCCGCGATTCGAGAGCTTCACGGACTAGCGACGAACGGCTTGCGCCTCGAGAGCGCGCGAGTTCGTTGAGAGCTTCGTCCAAGGCTTCGGGGAGCTTGAATGAGACGGTTCGCATCGGGGTCGTCATAGTATTACTTCGCTGCGCAAATGGTGTGACACATGAGAGCGACCGTCAACGTGGCCGACCGCCTGTCTTAGCCGCGACGCGCGAGCCGTAGCGCTGCGCGCGAGCGCTCACGCAACCCGCGAAATGCCGCTAGCTGCAGCTGCCACTGCGCTGGGCTCGGCGCCGCCGTAGTCACGCTCGGGGGCGGGAAACCCGCACGAGGTGCCGTCGGTGTGCGTCACCTCGGCTTCCCAAGGTAGACGATATTGACCCGCGACCAAGTCGGTCATGTACGTGTAGGGGCAATCGCGCGCGCCGCCTTTGACGGCGACGTAGCCGCGGTGGCCGAACTGATAGATGTTGTTTTCGACGCCCCACACGCGCCGCGCTTCGCGCACCAAATCAGGCCGCACTTCGGCGGCCACGATCTCGTCCGGGCGGCCGCCGCCGGTGGCGAGCGGCACGCCATCGAAGCCGCAAATGCTGGCTTCGCCCATCGAGTCGAACGTGCCGTCGCTGCCGCACATGCAGACTGAAGCGGTGTACATCAAATTGCAAAAGGCGTTCGACTGATTGGTGACGTGCCACGCGTGCCGAATGGGCGCCGTGTAGCCCGCCGTGCGAATCATGATCTCGGCCCCCTTGTACGCGCATTCACGCGCCATCTCCGGGAACATGCCGTCGTGGCAGATGATCAGCGCGAGCTTGGAACCGTTCGGGCCCTCGCACACCGGAATGCCCAGATTCCCGGGCTCCCACGGCTCGACGGGCACCCACGGATGCAGCTTCCGATAGTAAAGCCGGAGCTCACCGCGGTCGTCGATGATGATGCCGCTGTTGTACGGGTAGCCACCGGGGTTCAGCTCCATCAGCGAGAAGCAACCCCAGATGCGTTGCTCGCGGCAGGTGGCGCGGAACAATGCGACCTCGGGCCCGTCCATCCGGCACATGATGGCGGGGTTGGTGTCCATCGACAGGCCGTGCAACGAGTACTCGGGGAAGACGACCAGATCCATCGTGGGCGAACCACGGCGCGCCTTTGCGACCAAGGCCGCGACGCGCTCGGCCTGGGCGCTGAGATCGGCAGGGGTAACCACGTTGGGCAATTGCATTTGCACCAAGCCGATTACGACGCCATTCGGGGTTTTGTTGAGCCCGCCGAGTCCAGTCATGCGGTCGAGCGTAGGAGGCGTGAGTCTCCGGGCGAACTCGAGAGCGTTACCAGGGCGTTTCTCGACGCGTCGGGCCCACGTTCAAGTCTCGCCGGGTGGTCCGCCTAGGGGGCCATCGCCCGGACCGTTCGGAGCTTGATCAGCGGGCAAGTGGCTGACCAAGCGGAACAGGTCGGTCCTGCGATCGAGGCGCGGGGTCACCGAGCCACCGGCGCGCGCGCCTTGCAGCGCGTTCAGATCGACATCGCAGATCAGCACCGTCTCCTCGTTGGAATCGGCCTCCGCGGCGATGCCATCACGCGCGAACGCGAAGTCGGACGGGGTGAGCACCGCGGCTTGGCCGTAGTTCACGTCGAGATTGCCCACCGAGGGCAGATTGCCGACCGTGCCGGCGAGCGCGACGTACACCTGATTTTCGATCGCGCGCGCTTGCGCGCAATAGCGAACCCGCAAATACGCTTGGCGGCTATCGGTACAAAACGGCACGAACACGATCTCTGCGCCGTCGTCCGCCAGATAGCGGCTGGCCTCGGGGAACTCGACGTCGTAGCAGATCAGCACGCCGATGCGACACTTGGGCGTGTCGATTGCGCGCAGCGAATGCCCGCCCGAGATCCCCCAATACTTTCGCTCGCTCGGCGTGATGTGCAGCTTGGGCTGACGCACGACTTCACCATTCGGCAAACACACGCAAGCCACATTGTACAGCTTCGCGCCGTCGGCCACCGGATGGCTGCCCGCAATCAGCGTCAGGCTGTGACGCACGGCCAGACTCTGCATCAGCTCCACGAAAGGCGCCTCGTAGCTCGCGAGCCGCCGAATTCCCTCCAGCGGCGAAACCGGAGGCTCTTGCGACAAAAGCTGAGCCGAAACCAACTCGGGCAAGAGCACGAAGTCGGCGCGATATTCACCGGCAACACCGACGAAGTAGCTAATTTGGCGCGCAAATTCCTCGAAGCTCTCGATCTTGCGCATCTGATATTGCACGCAAGCGATGCGTGCTTTGTGATCACTCGCGCTCGGTCGGCGATAGTCGGGGTTCAACCATTCGACCAAGCTCGCGTGGTTGTGGCTCATCGAGTCGCTCAAGTAGTTCGGCATCACGCCGCGCAGGGTGAAGCCTTCACGGAGCTGAAAACTGAGGACCTTGTCCTTCAATTCGCCAGCCGCCACGCGCTCCGCGTACTCCTCGGGCGACATCGTGCTGGCGTGCGCGTGGTAGTTCCAGATCCTGCCGCCCGCCAGGATGCGGCGCTTGTTCAGGCGGCGACACAGCTGACGCCGAGCCTCGTACAAGGCGGCCCCGACGCCCTGGCCGTGGTATTCGGGATCCACGTACACGTCCGCGCCATACAGCGTGTCGGCCTTTGGATCGTGATTGGTGAAGTAGCCGCTGTCCGTGATGCCGGGCCAGGTGTGGTTGCGCAGCGGGTTGGCCCCGAGGTCCACGACCAAGGTCGCCACCGCGCCGACGACCGTCCCCGCAATCTCCGCCACGAGCTGGCCTTGAGGGAAGATCCGCTGATGGCTGATCAAATGCCGCTCGCCCCAAACCACGTCTTCTTTGGCCATCACCGGGTAAGCAGCGCGGTTCATCGCGACCAGGCGCGGTACGTCGGCCCGCGTGGCCTCACGGATGGTGATGCTTGGCTGATTCATGGCTGCCAAGCACTGTAGCCCACGAGAGCAGTCCCAGGGGTCGCGTCATCCGTGACATTTCGTGACCCTGGTCGGGGCACGCGTGATGAGCTCGTCCTTTTGGCGCTAGTTCTCGCTTTGAGCGAGGTTCATGCAGGTCTGCAAGCAAAGAGAAAATTGACCCGTTCCCGGCGGCGTGGGTTCGGCGTTCGGATCGGTATGGCGACCAAGCAGCGAGGCAGTGATTGCCGAGCACGTCGAGTCTGCGACGCAATCCGCCACGCACGCGTTGACGCTGCCGAGACACGACTGCAGCTGCAGTGGCAGCTCGACATTGACGCGCCCCTGCGCTTCCGCAGCGGCGCGAAACTCCGCCTCGCAATCTTCCAACCGCTCCATCGCTACCTCACAGGTCGAAGCCGGCGAGTCGCAGTTCGCCGTGCTGCTCGCGAGAACGAGTAGCACGGCCGTTGTCAGTCCTCTTGCGACACTCGCGACTGAACTGCAGTCTGTCGGCGCCTGTTTTCGACCGCAATTTGCTCGCGATGCCGCCAAGAGATGTCTCCAGCTCGCACCCTAGCAGGCCACGGCCGAATAGCAGAAGCTCAGCACCACTTGACGCGCACCTTGTAGTTCACCTTGGTCTTGCCTCGTGCCGGCACTTTGATCGTGAAGACGAAGGTGTTGGCGTCTTTCTTCTCGGCGACTTGGCTGGAGGAAATCATCGTCCAATCGCCGCCGACCGGCTCGTTGTCCTCGACTTCGACAGCCGTGTCCTTGTGATTGCGGATCTCGATTTCCCAGCTGCTTTCGGAGGCGCATGTCCCGAGCTCGTGCCACTCGGTTTGCTTGCGATCGGCAACGACGTCGAAAGCGTCACCCATTTTGACGTGCAGCTTCTCGTCGCGTGGCGTGTGGTCGATCCGGTCTTCGCCCACGAATTGCTTGGCGCCGCTCTTGTCCGCTTTGTAAACGCGTAGCGTCCCTTTGGGCAAAGGCATGCCCAGGTCGTTCTGTTCGCTGTTCTGGATGTCGAGGTACACGCCCACCTTTTGATTCGACTGCAGCTCGCCATTTTGGCCCCGAAACCATGACTGGTCGCCGAAGAAGATCAGCTTCTTGTTCACGCCGATGCCTGCCGCGCTGAGTAGGTTCACCTGCTTCTGTTCGTTTTGCAGCACGTTGGTCGGGCGCTGCAGTGAGTACAGGTGGTACTCGAAAAGGCCTTGCTCTTGGAACTGGGACATGTCGACGCGCGCCGGCGCGCTCTTGGCGTAGGCACGGGGCGCCTCGTCTTCGTCCGGGGCGACGCGGTTCACTTCGCCCGCTACTAGCTTGAGCTCGGCGTTCTTGTAGCTCGCGCCGGATTGGTTCACGAGTGTGACCCAGCCGTTCAAATCGGCCTTCTTTTCTGCATCATCCACGACCAACACGTAGTCGGCCGACCAATTGAGATTTTGCGTCAGGTACGTCACTTCGACGGTTTGCTTGGCGGCTGCGCTATCGACCAGCCAAACTAGCGTCGGCTTGGCGATCAAGTTGTCCGGCAGCTGCGAGAAGGCCAAGCGCGCGGGATAGCCGAAGGTGATCTCGTTGTTGAACTTGAGCACCGTGCCGCCCTCGACCGACAGTAGCTCAGCGTCGACCACGTCCTCTTTGCCGGTTTGCTCGTGGTAACGGTAAGCGCGCACGCTCTTGCCCACGTACTTCTCGAGCAGCGTCTGCGGAGTCAGCAAATCGTAGCGGTAGTTTTGCTCCAGCACCGAGAGCCCGCCGCCCGCGCCGACCGATTTGATGCTCACCGTCTCGGGCTGAATGTTGGCGGCCACGTCGCGAAACTCGAGCTCCACTTTGCCGTTGCCGAGCGCAGGCAATTCACGCACCTCGCGCACCAAGCCGAAGTTCTGGTTGTAAACGGTGATGCTGACGGCCTTGCGATCGTCGGCGGTGGAGACACTGTGAGCGGTCGCGGTCGGATTTGCAGGCCGTTTTGCGTCCGCGAAAGCCTTGTGAGTGCCCGACGCGGCGAGCGCGGCGGAGATTGCCAGGCAGCAGATCGATTGCTTCGTTTTCATGATTCAGTCCTTCTCAACACCAGCGCACGCGCACGCGATAAGTCAGTTTGGTCTCCGAGCGCGGCGCGAGCCGCACATCGAAGCTGAAGGTCGTCGAATCCTTCTTGGTCGCCGGCAAACTGGAAGACAAGATCTCCCAGTCTCCTCCGGCGGGTTCGTTCACTTCCACGCTCTCGGGGGTATCTTTGTGATTGCGCAGCTTGATCTCCCAGGAGCTTTCACTGCCGCAGGTCCCGAGTACGCGAAAATCGGTCTCGCTCCGTTCAGCTACGATGTCGAACGCTTCACCGAGCTTGATGCGAAGCTTCTCGTCGCGCGGCGTGTGGTCGATCGTATCTTCGCCGATGAACTGCTTTTGGCCGCTAGTGTCGGTCTTGTAGACGCGCACCGTGCCCTTGGGCAGCGGCATGCCCAGGTGGTTCTGCTCCTTGTTTTGCACATCCAAGTACGCGCCCACCTTCTGGTTTTGGACATTTTGCCGAAAATCTCCGCGAAACCAGTACTGCTGACCGAAGAAGATCAGTTTTTTGTCGATCGCAATGTTGACGGCCGAGAGCAGGCTGACCTGCTTCTGCTCCTTGTCCAGCAAGGTGGTCGGCCGATCGAGCGTGTATAGGTGGTACTCGAACAGCCCTTCTTCTTTGAACGGCGGCGAGGCAGGCATCGGTGCCATCATCGGCGCTCGCTCGAGCATGACCATCGGCGGCGCAGGAGGTGCGATGCGTTGTACGTCGCCCGCGACCAGCTTCAGTTCGGCATTCTTGTAGCTGGTGCCGGTTTCGTTTTTCAAGGTGACCCAGCCATTGAGATCGCCGAGTTTGTCGTCGGCCGCGATCGACAGCACATAGTCCGCGTGCCAATCGAGACCCTGCGTGAGGTACGCCACCTCCACCCGCTGCTCGGCCGCGCCGCTCGCCACCAACCACACCAAAGTCGGCTTTTGCACCAGGTTTTCCGGCACTTCCGGGAACGCGAAGCGGCCCGTGAAGTTGGAGGTGATCTGGCCGTCGATCTTGAGCACGGTGCCACCTTCGACCGAGAGCACCTCGGCTTGCTTCTCTTCGTCCGTGCCCGTGTGCTCGTTGTAGCGGTAGATCTTGACCGTCTTGCCCAGGTACTTTTTGAGCAAGGTGTCGGGGGTCAGCAGATCGTAGCGATAGTTTTGTTCCAAGACCGCGAGGGCATCGTCGCCGGTCAGGCTCTTCAGGTGCACGGTCTCGGGCTGAATGTGCGCGGACACATCCGCGTAAGACAGCTCGACGTTGCCCGTGCCCAGGTGCACCTTGCGCACCTCGCGCACCAAGCCAAAGTTCTTGTTGTACACTGTCAGCGAGACTTGTTCGCTCGCGCTCGCGTCCGAGCTGCTGTGTGAGGTAGGGCCAGTATTCGGGATTGCGGCCGGCTTTGGGGTGCAGGCCGCAGCCAGCACGAGCGCCCCCGTCAGCGCGCCGAACGATTGGAATCGCATCATTTCGCCTTTGAAACTCCGGAGAACGGCAAACCTTACAGTCCCCTCGGCACAGGGCAACGGGCAGCCGCGTGACCTACACGGCCAAGAGGCCGCTTCCCGCAACTCTTTATGCTAATGAGCGCGCGTGGCCGTTCGTCCCGAGCTCCTGAAGACCCGACGCTTAATCGTCAAGATTGGTTCGCGCACGATCGCGAACGATCCCGAATTTCCGACGCGGCTGGCACGCCAAGTGGCCGAGCTCGCCCAAAACAAATGCGGCACCGTAGTCGTCACGAGCGGCGCGATCGCCCTCGGCTGGAATCGGCTCGGCTACAAGGCGAAGCCGAAAGAGGTGGCACAGCTACAGGCCTCCGCCGCGGCCGGTCAAAGCGTGCTCATGCGGCGTTACGACGAAGCCTTCGGCGAAGTCGGGCTCACGCCCGCGCAAGTGCTGCTCTCGTACGCCGATCTCGCCGATCGGGAACGGCTCAACAACGCGCGCGAAGCACTTGGCGCCCTGCTCGACGCCAACGCGGTGCCGATCATCAACGAGAACGACACCGTAGCCACCGACGAGATCCGCTTCGGCGACAACGATCAGCTCGCGTCGATGGTCGTCCCGCTCGTGGGCGCTGATTTGCTCGTGCTGCTGACCGACGTGGAAGGCGTGCTCGACGAAAACAGCCAACGCATCCCGATCATGACCGCGGAGCAGCAAATGGTCCTGCTTGCGCCCAAAGCCGACCGCATGGGCTCGGGAGGCATGGGCAGCAAAGTCGAAGCGGCACGCAAGGCCACACGCTCCGGCGCGTCCGTGGTGATCGCGCCCGCCGCGCGCCCCGGTGTGCTCAACGAAATCGTGGCCGGCGCAGACGTCGGCACGCTCTTCCCGCTCTTGGGCCCGCCACTCAAAGCCCGCAAACACTGGATCGCCTTCACCCTGCGCCCCAAAGGCTCGCTACTCTTAGACGCAGGGGCCGTGCGCGCCATGCGCGAAGGCAAGAGCAGCCTGTTACCGATCGGCATCGTCGGCGTGAGCGGCGAATTCAATGCCGGCGACGCGGTGCGCCTGGTCAGCCTCGACGGCATCGAAGTCGCGCGCGGCCTGACGCGCCTCGGCACCGCCGATGTGGCCCGCGCCGCCGGTAAAAAAGGCGCCGACCTGAGCGCCAGCTTCGGCGAAACCGCCCTCGAACTCGTCGTCGTCCACAAAGACGACCTCGTACTGTCGCTCTGACCCACCGCTCTGGCTGAGGGGGCGATCGCGATCCAGCAATGCACCTCCTTAGTCCGCACTGTTCCCATCCAATCGCGGCCCTCAGACCATCGCAGCTCGACCGCGCGCGCGCAATTGCAGACGCGGCACACCGATGAGCGCTTCCTGTGAGGTCGCCAAGATCGCCAAGGTGACCAAGACCGCCAAGTCCTCACGGCGACCCAGCAGCACGCAATGAACCGGTCCGAACGACGATGATTTTTGGTTTCGCGCGGTGCGGCGAGGTGAACCGCTGCTAAAGTCAACGACCGGCACCTCAAGGGAGCGAGGTTCCGATCCGCGCCGGTCTCGTCTTTGGAATCATGAGCAAATACCGAACTGAGCTAACCCCAAATTTCCTCGGGCTCTTCGGTGTGGTGCCACGTGATGCGCCGCTCAGAGCTCTTGGCGGCCTTGGTCACCTTGGCGATCTTGGCGACCCGCAGGGAGCCGTTCAGCACGGGCTCGCTCTGCGCAACCGCTCTCCCGATGGGACCAAGACGCCGAAGGCTGGGACGCGGTTCGACGTGGCGCGTGACCATCAACCCAATTCTCGAAGCGAGATGCGGACCGTTAGGTGCGATAACCTGGGCCTAGGTGGGACCATTGTCTGCGCGGAGAGCAAAAAGGACCCAAGACGGGCGTAGATTTTTTGTCGGAACCTTTGGGCGCGCGAGCTGTCAGTAACCACAGGTGCTGTATTTGGGCCGAGTCTTGAGTCGTGGCAGTGCTTGGGGTGCGCTGGTGTTCGCGCTGTCGGGGTGCGCGCGTCTGTTCGGCGGTCAAGCGGGGGCCGCGGCTCCGGTGCCGGCGGCTTTGGGCAATCAATCGGCGCCCATTTTGGACGAGGCAATGCCGCCCGCGTTGGCCAAAGACGATGACTACGTGGTGCGCATCGTGGTCGGGTCGGTCACCTGTTCCGGGGCGTTGATTCAGGAAGATCGCGTGCTGACCGCGCATCATTGCGTGGCCGCGCGCGATCGCGATGGCGCGGCGCTGGGGCGTGATGTGCGGCCCGAGCAAGTGCGGGTCGAGCTGGGTGGAGATTATCTGCCCTGGGGTGAAGTGGGCGTGCGCGCCGTGCTCGCGCCGACCTGCGGCTATGTTTCGGGAGAGGGTGATTTGGCGGTGTTGGTGCTGGAGCGGAAGCTGATTGGCGTGGCCACGCGCGCCGCGCGCTTGGAAGCGCCACCCGGCAAGCACGACGAGGTCGAGCCGATCGGCTTTGGGCGCTGCGCACTGTCGGCGGATGGCGTACATCGCAAGCATCGCGCGGGCGGCAGCATCGAGCAGATCTCAGAGGGCAGGTTTCGTCTTTCTGCGGCGATTTGCCCGGGTGATTCGGGCGGGCCCGCGGTGAGCAGTGATGGCGGCGAGATCCTCGGCGTGATCTCGGCCAGCGCCATGGATGGGGATGAGCGCACGCGCGACCGCTCCGAGTTCGTGCGCGTCGACCGTTGGCGCTCCTTGTTCGCCTATGCCGCGCTGGTCTCGAGTGGCACGAGCCCCAGCGAGCTGCCGCCGATCGAATGTAGGTGAGTCGTCGTTCCCGCTGATCGAACGATACGAGTCGTTTGTCAGCCGCGCGCGAGCCGGGTTAGATTGCCCAATGATGTCGAAGTTCCTGCGCTACTTCGGCTGGGCTCTGCTCATCATCGCGGCGGTGATCGGCATCGCGCGGCTGACGGTCATCCGCTGGTGGCGGGTGCCGCTCGGCGATCCGTACCTCGAGGCCTCGCTCGCCCCCACCCTGCGCGGTGGAGATTGGGTGATTTTGTGGCGCGGAACCGAGCCGCGCGACGGCGCGCTGGCCCTTTGTCCCGAGCCGAAGGCCGCGGGTCGCTACACGATCGGCCGGATCTTGGGCAAGCCAGGCGACCACATGAACCTGATGAACGGCGGCCTGCTCGTGAACGATCGCGGGTTCGAGACCGAAGGCAGCTGTGATCCGTTCACCGTCCGCGATCCGGGCACCGGGCAGGAGGTGCGGCAAAGTTGCGGACTGGAAGTGATCGAAAAGCGAACGCACCTGCGCGGTTCGACCGTGCTGTCGTTGCCCAAACCGACCGAAGCCGAGCTCGACGTACCGAACGGGCAAGTCTACTTGATCAGTGACAACCGCCAGTTTCCCTGGGACTCGCGCGAGTTCGGTCCGGTCGAACGATCCACGTGCGCCGAAACGGTGGTCTTCCGCCTGGTGAGCAAAGATGGCTTCTTCGACGTGCCCAATCGCCTGACCGTGATCCGTTGAGCGCGGAACGACACGCGCGCGGCCCGCGAATCACACCCAGCCAGACTTGAGCCTGCGCTAGCGCGAGTGCTAGCTTGACGCGAAGTCGATGGGTCACGGTTCGCTGGAGGTCGGCATTGTCTGCGGTCGGTGCGAAACCTTCACACTGATGGGTGAAACCCAGTGCACCGCCTGCGGGCACGACCTGTCGCTCTTTTCGGCCGAACCACCGAGCCCGCGCCGGCCTTCTAGCGTACCGGTACCGGTAAACGAGCCGTGGCCGGTGCTGATCGAGAAAGCTCGTTCCCATTCGGGCGAAATTAGGGGATTCTCCGGTCTAAAGGCCGACGATAGGTCGGAGCCGCCAGCGCGTGTAGAGTCTCAGGAGGAGCAGATGGATCAGGCCAGGTACTACGTATGCGAGTCATGCATGACTCCCGTGCCGAGCGGGCACAAGTTCTGTGGGCGCTGCGGTGCCCCCGTCCCGGACACGATCTTGCACATGACCCCGTCGTTTTACAGCGACATGCAAGACGCGGCCAAGGCACGCCTGATCCTGATCCGCGGCGAGGGGATGGACGGCTTGAGCTACCACCTCAAAGCCGACCAGCACGTGATCGGTCGCCAAGGGCAGTTGGAGTTCCCGGACGACCCGTTCATCTCGCCCAAGCACGCGAATTTCTTCTATCGCGACAACCGCCTGATCGTCCGCGACGAAGGTTCACTGAACGGCGTCTACTTCCGCGTGCGCGGCGCGGTCGAAGTCTCCCCCGGTGACACCTTCCTGGCCGGCGAGCAGCTGTTTCGCCTCGATCCGACGCCCAAAGCCTCGGACGGCGCGGATCCGGACGGCACCTTCTTCTACTCCTCGCCCAAGTACCCGAGCGCCTTCCGCCTCAATCAAATCCTGGAAGGCGGCGCGATCGGCATGACCGTGTGCGCCCGCGGCTCGTCGTTGCAAATTGGCCGCGAAGACGGTGATCTCAACTTCCCGAGCGACGTCTTCTTGTCCGGCAAGCACTGCACGGTCGAAGAAAAAGAAGGCAAATTCGTGCTCACCGATTGGGACAGCCGCAACGGCACCTACGTCCGCATCAAGACCGACACCGCCCTCACCCACGGCGACTACGTCTTCATCGGCCGAAAATTGCTGCGCGTCGAGCTCAACAGCAACTGAACCGCAAGAAGCCTCAGCCCGCGCGCCTGCAGTTCGGAAACAGACCCTGCGCGGGAGGGCTCAGCGATTGGAAAAAGGAGTTCGAACTCGAACTCCTTTTTTCATTTCGAGAGTGGGCGCTCGCGATCCAGCCACGCACCTCGCAGCGCGCTGTGTTTCGACCCATCACGAAGCGCCTGAGACCGCGTGCCGGCAATGCCGGCCCAGCAAACACCCGCGCAATGAAGACGCCTCCTGTGAGGTCGCCAAGATCGCCAAGTTTACCAAGATCGCCAAGTCCTCACGCCGTCGCGCAAAACGGAATGCACCTTAGAACCCTCCGAAAATTTTTGGGTTCGCGGAGCTCGGCGATTCGACACTTTGTAGATGGCGCGGGCGGCTCTCGGATTTGAACCGTGAACGCGATGCTCTTTGTCACCCATGTGCCGGGTCAGAACGTCACCCATGTGCCCGGCCTGCACCGAGAACCGAGCGCGCGGATGGTCGTTGAAATCTCGACAATTACCGACCTGCGTTAAACCCCAAATACCAGTGAGTGATTCGGTGTGGTGCCGTGTTGCCGAGCTGTCCTGAGCTCTTGGCGATCTTGGTAATCTTGGCGGTCTTGGCGGCCTTCAGGGGGCCGCCGACCGTAGTCTCAATGGCGGTCTGCGCTGCCTTTCGGCGCCCGCGACGCCGAAGGCTGGGTGCTCTGGGGCGTGTTGATTGACCATCAACCCAAACTCGGACAACGCCGCTGAGTTCGTGCAACGGCTCGTACTGATGAGCCCGAGGCGAGGAGGCGGGGGCGGGAGTCAGCCCGCTTCGACGCGGGGTTTGCGGCGGCGGCGGCGTTTGCGAGCGGGCTTTTCGCCAGCGGCGCTGGTGCCGGCGGCGCTCAGCTCATCGCCTTCGATGGGCTCACGCTCACCGAGTGCGGCGGCGCGCAGCTCGACGACGTCGCGCAGGGCGGGATAGAGCTGGGTGCGTGCGAAGCGCCCCGTGCGACCGGCTTCGACGCGGGGCATCAAGGCCACGATGCGGCGCACGGCGTCGGCGATGCGACGCGGCACGTTCAAGCGATCGACGATGGGTTCGAGGAAGGCGTAGGCGGCTTCCACGCGATCTTTTTCGCCCGCGCAGGCTTCGCGCATGGGCTCGAGCAAGAGCATGGCCCAGAGCACGGTGTCGTCGAGCGGCGATTTGCGCTCGAGAGTGGTGCGGTCGACCTCTTGCAGGATGCGCCAGACGCTGTTGTCGTCTTCCGGCAGATCCGCGAGGTAGGTGGAAAGCTCGGGCAAGAGCACGTCCAATACGCCGGTTTCCCAGGCCAGCCAAAACGCGCGCCGCGAAGCGCCGCTGCGCAAAAGCCGCAAAACTTCTTCGAATAGCCGCGGGCGGGCCGCTTTGCGCAGCGCGCCGCGGCACTGGACCATCGCGTCGTAAACCTCGGGGGTGACACCGAGATCGAGCTGGGCGGCGAACTTGATCGCCCGCAAGATCCGCACCGGATCTTCCTGGAAGCGCACCACGGGCGTGCCGATGGTGTGCACCGCGCGGCGCTCGATGTCGGCCATGCCGCCCACCCAGTCGAGCACCAGGTTGTGATCCAGATCGTAGAACAGGCCGTTGATCGTAAAGTCGCGCCGGTAGGCGTCTTGGTGCGCGTCGCCGAACACGTTGTCGTTGCGGATCAGCAGATCTTCGTTCTCGCGCTGGGTGTCTTGCTCGGGCGGACGCCGAAAGGTCGCGGTCTCGATCACTTTGCCGCCACCGAACAGCACGTGCACCAGCCGGAAGCGCCGGCCGATGATGCGCGAATTGCGAAACAAGCGCCGCACGTCGTCCGGACGCGCGCTGGTGGCGACGTCGAAGTCTTTCGGGGAACGGCCGATCAGTAAATCACGTACCGCGCCGCCGACCAGGTACGCTTCGTAACCCGCGCGCGTCAGCCGCTTCACGACCTTGGCGGCGTCCGGATCGATGCGCCCTTCCTCGAACTCGACCGCGTATTGTTCGGGCTCGGGCGCGCCATCGCGACCGAAGCGCGGCAGCTCGGGCCCGCGCTCGGACTCGGGCTCCGAATGTTCGGCGCCCCCGTCGCGGTCGCGCTTGCGCGCAGGGTCGCGGTCGATCACTTGCCTACCGCGGGACGCGTGGCTGGGTTCCGGAGTTACCGGCTCATCTGGGGCTCGTGCCCCGCCCTTCGCGGGACTGCGTGAAACCATGGGCCGAATGTTCCGTGTCTCCTAGCACAGGCGGCGGGCGGGGCGGGCGGCGGGTGTGCGAAGGAACCGGAATTCCGGCGCGCCCCCGGCGCACGGGCACGCCTGTACCAAGCCGGGCCAAGGCCCGACAAACCACCGGATCTTCGCACGGACCGACCCTTCCGTGAGCGGAAGGCCAGGGCACGGCGCCAATCGCGGCCCGATTTCGAATGTCCGGCCCGGAAACCCCTGCCGGCGACCCTACCAGATCCGATTCGTGCTCGTCGACCGCCGGCAGGCCGAGCGACCACTCGGGCTCTAGCCCGGCGTGTTGCAAAGCGGTGCCGTCGGGCAGGGCGACCAGGAGCGTGGTCAAGCGCAGCACGCCCGCACCCGAATGGTCGTCGAAGTACTCCTGGACGCAGCCCTTGCCGAAGGTGTGGGCGCCCAATAGCGGACCGCGGCCATAACTATCGATGGCGCCTGCGATCATCTCGGCCGCGCTGGCGGTGTAGCCGTCGACCAAGACCGCGACCGGCCCTTTCCAGACCGCTTCCGCGTCCGGCGAGCTGGCGCGCAAGATCTCGCTGACCACGCCGCGATGGATCAGCGGGAAGCCGGGCACCCCCGGCAAAAAGAGACCGATGGCAGCCGCCGCGCCGTCGGTGGAGCCACCGCCGTTGCCGCGCAGATCGAGCACCACGCCCAGCGGCGGATCATCGTCCTTTTGCGCGAGCGCCAGCCGATCCGCCAAATCTTCACCCAAGCGATCGCCCACTTCGCTGATCGTGATCACGTCGATCCAGCCGTCGCCGTAGCGGATGCCGGTGGCGGGCAAGCCGTTTTCGAGCTCTTCTTCGCCGGGCGGAAATGCGACGCTGAGCTCGAGCGCGCTCGCGTTCGGCCCGCGCAGCACACGCACCGTACGCACGTTCTGACCGCGCGGCGGCTCGACGCGCGCGAGCTGCTCGACTTGCTCGACGCTCAAGCCGGCGGTCTCGGTGCCATCGACCGCGAGCACCAAATCATCGATCTCGAGCGGCGCACGCGGACCTTCGACGACGCGCACGCCGAGCGGCGTGCGCAGCATGTTGCTCCAGAGGCTGGGCTGCTCGCCATCCAACGGGTCGCCCGCGAACAGCGCCCATTCTTCCTCCAAAGGTGCCCATTCACCGTGCGGATCGATGGCCGGCACATAGGCGCGCACGGCCGCTGCGAGCGCGACCTCGGACCAGCCCTCCGCGCTGAGATCCGGAAAAAAACGCGACGACGCGCTGCTCGCGGGCCCATCCGCGAGCTCGCCCGCGAGGTTCGAGAATTGACCGATGCGCAGCCCGAGATCCGCCGCCAATTGCCGAGCCGGATGCGACACGCTGTCGTCTTCGAACGCAGGTTCGTTGATCGCCGCGAACGCGCGCGAAAAGTGCGCCGCGGGCGCCTCCACCCGCGCTCGTTCGAAGATCGCGCGCAGACCGTCGACCCAGAGCTTGGATTCCGCGCCCAGCGACAGCGCGACGGCACACGGCGCGGCCGCGCCACCGCTCTCGAGCTCGGACAGCAACGCGCTGGCGCGCGCGTGCACGGCTTCCGCCAATGGCGCGTCGGGCGCAGCCGACCAGAGCCCGTGCGGATCGAACCAGTCCGTCCACAGATCGGCAAACACGGACGCGGTCACGGGCGGCGGCTGCGCGGGCAAGCGACGCCGCACTTCAGCGACGATCGCCCGCGCTTGCGCGCAGCTGAGCCGCGGCGGCGCGCCGTTTGGAACCTTGAGCGGCCGTTCGTCGGCCAACTTCTCCTCGCCTGAAACCGCTGGCGAGGGCGACGCGGCGGACGGCTCGACGCGCAACGCGGGCGGATCGACGCCGAGCGTGCTCTGTGATCGTGCCTGCTCGCGACAAGCCGTACTCGCCACGCACGCCGCCAGCGCGGCGAGCGCAACCGACGGCGCGAGACGAATGAACGCTGGTCTGGCGTAGATCGTCAAAGCGGACGAGAGCATGCGGGAGGCCCTCGACTCACGCAAGCCCCGGCCTTGCGAACGGCGCTAGGCCCCGCTCCGAGCTTCGAGCTATGGTTCGGGGCCGTGGAGCCAATCTCGCTGGTCTTGCTGGGCTGCCGCGTGCTTGGCCCGGCCGCGCTCTCGCCACCAGCGCGAAGACGAGCGCTGCGCGCGGCCGAAGCGTTGCACTCTGGGTTGGCCCAGCAGATCTTGGCCTGCGGCGGCAAAGCTTGGTCTGGGGTGCGCGAAAGCGACGCGCTGTGCGCGTTTCTGCGCGAGCGCGGCATCGCGGAGCACGCTTTGGAATGCGAATCGAGCTCGCACTCGACGCGCCAGAACGCGCACTACGCGGCGAAGCTGCTCTTGCCGCGCGGGCAACGTCGCGTCTGGCTGGTGACTTGTGATTGGCACATGCCGCGCGCCATGCGCTGCTTCGAGGGGGCGGGCTTTCAGCCACAGCCTCTGCCGGCGCGATCGCCAGCCATCACGGTGGGCGAAGAGCTCGTGCGCGGCGCACGTGAACGAGTGTGTTTGGCGCTCGATGCGCTGGCGACTCGGGGTTTTTCGAGGGTGTGATGCGCTGGCCGAGATCCCTGGGCCTGCTCGCGCTGCTGGCGGCCTGCGAGGGCCCGCGCGCCGAGCCGAACCCGCGCCAAGCCGCGCCCGCGCCTTCGGCGAGCGCCGTTGGCGCGGATCGTCCGCCGCCCCTGGCTGCCGAGCAACGGCGTGACTCGGCCGCGATCGACGCTGAAGTGTTGTCCAGCCGCGACGCCAGCGTACGCCGCGCGGCGGCCCGCGCCCTGGCGCGCATCGCCGATGCTCGCGCGAGCGAACTATTGTTGCTCGCGCTCGCGGACGAAGATCCGGAAGTGAATAGCTGGGCCGCTTACGGCTTGGGTTACGCTTGCCGCGGCCGCGAGCCGAGGACCGTGCGCGCCTTGGTTGCGCGGGCCGCGTCGTTGACCGACGCGCCCGTCCATCCGCCCTTGCTCGCCCCGACCGAAGCCATCGCCGATGCGCTCGGGCGCTGCGCCGGCAGCGAGGCGGAGAGCACGCTGCGCGCTTGGCTGCGCGGGCCGAAGCCGCGGGCCGAAGCCGCGGCCCTGGCCCTCGGGCGGCTCGCGACGCAAAGCGGCAAGCTCGACGACGCGACCGTGGTCGCACTGCTCGACGCTCGAGATAACGCACAAGATCCGCTGCAAAATGCGCTTTTCCCGCTGACAAGACTGGCCACGCTCAACGCCTCGAGCGCGGAGCGCACGCGCACGCTCGCCTTGCGTACACTCGCCGCACGCGGGCCGGGCCGTGAATTCGCAGTGCGGGTGCTCGGTCGCACGGGCGAAGCGGGTGGGCTTGCGCTCGGCACGCTCGCCGCGCAACGCGAGCTCGAACCCGAACTACGCGCGGAAGCCGTGCGCGAACTCGGCTCGCAGGGCGCGAGTGCGCAGAAGCCACTCTGGGAGGCGTTCGATAGCCTGCTCGGAACCTTGCCCGACGACACGACGCTGCAAGCTGAAAACTACGGGCCGCTCGCGGCGTTGCTGGATGCGCTGTCCGCCCCAATCATTGGTTCGGCCAGCAAACTCCAAGCGCTCTCGGAGCTCGCCATCGGCGAGGCTGATTCAGTAACGCTCAAGCGCCGCAAGGTGCACTTGCGCTGCGCGGCAGCGGCGTTGCTCGCCGGCAGTAACTACCTGAGCGCGCGCTTGCTGGCGTGCGATCCGGCGCCCGACAGCCAAGTGCGCGAGCTCGGCGTGCTGCGGGTGTTGTCCCGCGAAAAGCTGCGCGGGGCCCGCAAAAAAGCCTATCTGCTGCGGGTGCGGGCGGACGACGCACTGCTGCGCGAGGCCGCGCTCGAGCGCCTAGCCGAGCATCCCGAGCTGCGCGAGGCGTACACGGTCTTGGCCGAGGCACTCGGCGCGAAGGCGTTGGGTGTGGTCGCGAGCGCCGCGCACTTGCTCGCGAGTTACCCGGAGCGCGCCGCACGTGCGCTCGACGAAAGCGGGGACGGCCGCGCGGCACCGAAACCGGATCCGAGCGTGATCCAAGCGCTGGCCAGCGCTTATGCGGCGGTCAGTGCGCGGCACAGCGTGGAAGTACAAAGCCTGCTCCTCGACGCCATCGGCGCGCTCCAAATCCTGAGCCTCAAAGATCACGCCAACGCGGCTTGCCGCAGCGATAACCCCACGCTGCGCGAGCACGCGCAAAAGGCGCTGCGCCTGCTCGGCGAGCAAGCGCGTCGCTGCGACCAATTCGAGCCGCCGCCCGGCGGCCCTTCGCCGACCCTGGCTAGTGCGCGCAGCCTGCTGACATTCGACACCGATGCGGGCCCGCTGACGATTCGACTCGACCCGGCTTTTGCCCCGATGGCGGTCACGCGCGTGCTCGGCTTGGCCCAGAGCGGGTTCTACGATGGCATCGCCGTGCACCGCGTGGTGCCTGGTTTCGTGGCCCAGTTCGGCGATCCGGGGGGTGACGGCTACGGTGGCGACGATCAACCGCCCTTGCGCTGCGAGACCTCGCCCATCCCGTTTCTGAACGGGTCGGTGGGCGTCGCGCTTTCGGGCCGCGATACCGGCTCGAGCCAGCTGTTCGTGACCCTGGGCCGTTATCCGCACTTGGACGGCGAGTATACCTGGCTGGGCGAAGCCGGCCCGGGCTGGGATCGCGTGGCCGCGGGCGACCGCATCTTGCGCGCCCGCGTCGGCTCAGTGCCCTGATAAAAGCAGAAGTGCTAGAAGCGCTTCCATGTTGCTCGCCGTCGACATCGGAAATACGAACATCGTGTTCGGCCTGTACCGCGGCCGCACGCTGGAGCAAACCTTCCGCGTCTCGACCGTCCGCACCCGCACCGAAGACGAATACGGGGTGATGCTGCAACAGCTGCTCACGCTGCGCAAAGTCCCGAACGATGCCATCGACGCCGCGATCATCGCCAGCGTCGTGCCGCCACTGACGGACGTGATGAGCGACGCGATTCGCCACGCCTTCGCGCGCGAGCCATTGGTGGTCGGCCCGGGGCTCAAAACCGGCGTGCCCGTGCTGTACGAGAACCCGCGAGATGTCGGCGCCGATCGCATCGTCAACGCCGTGGCCGCCTTCGAGCGCATCAAGGGCGCGGTGATCGTCGTCGATTTCGGCACCGCCACGACTTTCGATTGTATCTCTCCCAAGGGTGAGTACCTGGGGGGGGTGATCGTGCCCGGCGTGCAGGTGAGCCTGGACGGCCTTTTGTCGCGCGCGGCGAAGTTGACGCGCGTCGAGATCGCAGCTCCTCCGCACGTGCTCGGGCGCAACACCACTCACGCGCTGCAATCGGGCGTGGTCTACGGCTATGCTTCGCTGATCGACGGCATGGTCGCGCGGCTCGAAGCCGAGCTCGGTTATTCCTGTCATATCATGGCCACCGGCGGGCTCTCCACGCTGATCGCCAAGCACGCGGCCCGCATCCAAGAGGTGGACGTGAACCTCACACTGGACGGGCTGTGCCTGTTGCACGAGCGCAACGCGAGCGCGGTCGAAGCGGCCGAGGCCAGCGCTGCCAAGCGCCGCGCCGAGCGAACCCGGTGAGGCGCCGCGCACTCTTACGAATCGCGCTGGCCGGCCCCGCGTGGTTCGCGCTCGCTTGCGATCACCCCAATCAGCGAGCGGCCGCGCGCTCGGGCAAGCAGCGCTTGGTTTCGCTCTCCCCCGCCGTCACCGAAACGCTGTTCGCGATCGGTGCCGGGCCTGAGATCGTGGGCGTGAGCGACTATTGCAACTACCCAGAAGAAGCCAAGAAATTGCCGCGCACGGGGACCGCGCTGTCGCCCGGTTACGAGGCCATCGTGCGGCTCAAGCCGAGTTTGATCTTGTGTGAGGGCGCAGCCAGCGTGCCGCGCCGTGAGTTGACCGCGCTGGGCGTGACCAAGTTTCTGCCGTGGTTGTCGCTCGAGGACATCGTAGCCAGCACGCGCCTGCTCGGCGCATTGACGTCGCATTCGGAGGCAGCGAGTGAGTTGGCGCGTCAGCTGTGGGAAGGCTTGGCGGTGGCCGAGCCGGCCAACGCGCCGCGCGTGTTGGCGGTGCTCGGCGAAACCTCGGGCAAGCTGAGCGAGATCTTTTTCATTCGCCGAAACTCGCTGCACGGCGCGGCGCTGCGCGCGGCCGGCGCCCGCAATGCGGTGGCAGAAGACGTACCCGGCGTGCCGCGGCTCTCGCTCGAGGAGCTGTTGCGTTTGGATCCAGACGCCATCATCGTGCTCGTTTCGGCCAGCCCGAACGGCCCCGACGACGCGCAGATCTTGCACGATTACCAAGCCTTGGAGCCGCTGACGGCGCGCAAAAACGGACGTATTTCCGTGCTCAAGTCCGATGCCGCGTTCACCAACGGTCCGCGCATCCTCGCGCTGGAAGCAGCGCTCGGGCGCGAAATCGCGCGGCTCTTTCCCAGTGCGGCTCGAGTGCCGTAAAGCCGATGGCCGAGCTCGAGTTCGTGGATCTGAGCCTGAAGATCGGAGGGCGCCTGTTGCTCGATAGCATCACCTTGCGCGTCGCAGCTGGTGAATTCGTGGCGTTGATCGGCCCCAACGGCGCAGGCAAGACCACGTTGCTGAAGACCGCACTCGCGCTGCGCAGACCGAGCTCTGGCCGCGTTCGGGTGGCGAACGTGAACGCGGCCGAGCTCGACGCGCGAAAACGCGCGAGCCTGATCGCTTGGCTACCGCAACACATCCGCGCCGAAGAGCCCGTAACCGGCCTCCAATCGGTGGCCGCGGCCCGCTACCGCTTCCGCGAGAGCCACGCCCAGTCCGAGCGTGCCGCGGAGCGGGCGCTGGCTCGGGTGGGCGCGAGCGCCTACGCAGGTCGGCGCGTGACCGAGCTTTCCGGCGGTGAGCGACAGCGCGTCGCGTTCGCCTGTTTGATCGCTCAGGAAGCCGAAATTCTGCTCTTCGACGAACCGGCGAACCACCTCGACCCGGCGCAGCAGCTGGAAGTGTATCGCCTGCTGGGCGAGCTTTGGCGCGAAGGGCGGAGCATTCTGTGCATCAACCATGACGTGAATCTGCTGCACCACGTGGGCGATGCCGCGCGTCTGCGCGTGGTCGGACTGCGCGCCGGTGGGCTGGCGTTCGATGCGCCATTCGACTCGGCCGCGCTGCCCGCACACTTGGGCGAGCTGTTCGGCATCGAGCTCGAAGCCGTGCGAGGCAGCGAGCAGCGCTTCATCTTGCCGCGCGCGCGGAGTCAGTCTTGAAATCGCGGGCCCTGCTGATCCTCGTGAGCTGCCTCGCGCTGCTGCTCGCCGCCGTGCTGGTCGGCCCACGACTCGAAGGCGCGCAGGGGCAGTTCATCGTCTGGCAATTGCGCGTGCCGCGGGTCTTGGTCGGCATGTTGGTGGGCGGCACCCTGGCCCTGGTAGGCGCGGTATTTCAGGCATTATTTCAAAACCCGCTGGCCACTTCGGACACCGTGGGCACGACCGCGGGTGCCACCGTGGGCGCACTGTTCGCGCTGGTCTTGGATAGTTCGCGCACCGTGCAAGGCTTACCGCTGGTCACCGTGTGCGCATTCGTGGGCGCGCTCAGCGGCAGCCTGCTCGTGGCAAGCTTCGCCTCTTCGCGCTCGGCGCATTCGAGTGATGTGCTGCTCGCGGGCATCGCCGTCACGCTCGCGACCAGCGCGCTCGCCTCCGGCATTCAATATGTTTCCGACAGCCGCGCGCTGTTCGCTGCCACGCAGTGGTCGTTGGGCCAACTGCCGCAAGTGGGCTACCGGGGCGTGCTGCTGCTGGCGCCACTGTGCGCGCTCTCTTGCTCGCTGCTTTTGCTGCTCACGCGCCCGCTGCAGGCGTTCGCGCTGGGCGAAGATCTGGCGCACAGTCAGGGCGTCGACGTGCCGCGTTTGCGCCTGTTTGCGCTCGGCCTCGGTTCGCTGGGCGTCGCGGCGTGTGTGGCTTGGTGCGGGCCAATTGCCTTCGTGGGCCTGATCGTGCCACACCTGGTGCGCCGCTTGCTTGGCTCGAGCTATCGCGTGCTTTTGCCGATGTCGCTGTTCGTTGGCGCAGCGTTGCTGGTGAGCTGTGACGCGTTCGCGCGGCTGATCGTGCCCGGGCGTGAGCTGCCGGTGGGGATCGTGACGGCTGCGCTGGGCGCGCCGACTCTGGTCTTTCTGGTCGCGCGCGGGCGCCGCTGAGCGCCGCTCAGAGCGCCTGAAAGTATAGGGACGCGCCGAGCGCGACGCGATACGCGGCCCAGTGAAGCTGCGCGCTGCCCTGGGCGGGAGCCGGCACCAGCCAGTGATCCCAGGAGAACGACGCGCTGAAGTCGATCACCTTCGAGCCGGCCAGCATGGTGTAGCCCGTACCAAAGCCGAGCGGTACTTCGAGGCCGCCCTGCTCCCGCAGCCGATCGTAAGCGACGCCACTATCCGCGAGTAAAAACCAGCTCGGCAGGACGTTCCAAGTGACGCGCAGGGGCACGTTCAAGCCGACGATCGGCGAAATCTTGTGGCCCAGAGTGCCGACTTCCATCGGCAAGATCGCGCCCGCTCGCAGCGCGAGCCGCGGCCCGGGGAAGGACAGGAACGCGCCCGGAGCGATCGCCCAACCGGTATCGCCGGGGGTTTGAAACGAGGCTCGAAATGCCAGATCGAAGCTCTGGAAGCGGAATTGTTGGGTGAAGAAGATCAGCACCGGGTCGTAGTGGAATTTGGGACCCAGCTGGAGCGGCATGAACAATGCTCCCGCCTCGAAGTCGTCGAACATGCCGACCCGCGCGCCGCCGCGCATGTTCCACAGGTTGGCCGGAACGCCCGTGGCGTCCGCGAGAGTTCGATCGAGGTGCGCGTAGCTCGTGCCTCCGTCGATGATCCGTGAAGGGAAGCGCTGACCAAAGGTGGCCGAAGAAATCGGCCCGTACATGATCGCGACTGCGTTCCGGGGCAGCGTGGAATGGCGTTCGCTCATCGCGCCCTCTAGACCGCGCGATCGAGTGGGGACCGGCTGATGGCCTTCGCTGGCGCGCACCGGGTCGAGCAAATGCGCTTCGGGCAGCGCCATCACGCTCTCCGCCACCCGCGCTCGCTCGTCCTCGGTGACCGCGGCTTCGTACTCGTTTTGGGCGGTGACCAAGCTGGCCCGAAGGCTCGCGCGTTCCGCTTCGAGTGGCCCGCGGCAGGCGTCATAGTCAGCCCGGGTGGCGGCATATTTTTGATCGGCGGCCGTGATGCAAGCTTTGAAGGTCGCCAGCTGCCGGCGATACGCCTCGAGCCCGCGCTCGAAGCTGGCAATCGCGCGCAGCGCCGCCGCGCGCCGTGGCGCATCCGCGACGTCTTGGATCGTGGATTTTCGCAGTGCCCCCAAGAGTAGGGCTAGGGTGGCGCCGTCGTCCGCCTCACGGCTGAGTTCGCCGCTGAGCAACATGATGGCGGTGGCAAGCGCGACCCACAACATCGTGGTCTTGGTCCAGTCAGCGCTTTTAGCGCATGCGAGCGAGCTTTTCGAACTCGCGTTGGGTGAGCAGAGTGCGCGCCTCGAGCATCAACTGCGTGTAGCGGTCGAGCGCCGCGTGGCTCTCGGCGAGGGGTGGTGCAATCAGACATTCGAAAGCGCCCGAGCCGATCGGATCGCTAGCGGCGGCACCGCTCAGCGGCCGCTGCGGCGCGGCGCGACAGTGTGCCAGGGCGTCCACGCGCGCGCGATCGAGCTCGCGCCCGAGCGTGACGACTTCCAGGTAAATCGCCCGCAAGCGTTGGGCGCGAACCCGATCGGAGACGACCAGCGGGACCACGCCGGCCTTGGCCGTCGCGCGCGCGCTCAAGTCCACGGAAAGCCGTGGCGGTGGGCGAGCGGAGCACGCGGCAACGCCGAGCACCGCGCCGACCCCGACGAGCGCGCGCCTGAACAACATCAAGAGGGGGCTTGCCATGTTAAGCGCGCGGCTTCAATCGCGGAGGCTGGCTCGCCCCAGGACCACGAGCAGAGCTGGCAGGACGAGCACGCTCGCCAACAGGCTCAGCGCAATGCCCAGGCTGAGCAGCAGACCCAGACCCTGCATCGCTCGATAATCGGCGGCCATCAGCGAAGCGAAGCCGATCAAATTCGTCAGGGCGGCCACGCTGACGGCGGTGCCCGTCCCCTGCACCAGAGTCTCCAAGTGGGCCGCCCCCGGGCCCTCGAGCGAGCGATGCACGATGTGAGTTCCCGAGTCGAGGCAAATGCCGAGCAGTAATGGCAGCGCGACCATGTTGGCTGCGGTGAACTGAATGCCCAACGGCCGCATCAATGCCAGCATCCAAATGGAGCCCAGAACCACGGGTAGCAAAGCCAAAAGCGTGTCGCCCACGCGACGGAACATCAACCACAGCGCCAAGGCCATGAGCACCAGTGAGTAACCGGCCGCACGTCGGAAGCCTTCGGTGATGTACCGCTCGTGCGGCAACAAGTTGATGGCCGTGCCGGCCACGTTCGGATCCAGGGCGCGCAGGCGGGCCGCAAAGCGCGTCGCAAAGCCCTCTTCTTCGACGTTGCCCGCTGGGTAGGCGTGGAGAGCCAGGCGCGTGCCGTCTTTGGACACGAAACGCGCCGCGAACACCGGCGGCAAATCCGTGGGCGCAAAGTGTCCCCGCTCCGCGATTTGACGAGTCGTGGCGACCGCACGCGAAAGCGCGCTCTGGCATGCTTTGCCCAGCCGGTTCAGAGCCGGAGCGCCGGCTTCGGGTTGACTCGAGAGCCAGCGCGAAAGCTCGTTCAGCTCCTGCGCAGCCCGCGTCGCAGCGCTGCCATCGAGGTTGGCCTGGCGCATGGCGAACGATAATTCGTCGAGCGTGTCAGCCAAGCGGCTGAAGGCCGCGAGCCGAGCCGGGCCCTGCGCAGCCGTGGCCCCGGGGATCGCCGGCGTGTAGCCCGCGAGCTCCGCAGCTGCTTGCTTGATGCGCGCGATGCGCTCTGGGGTCTCGGGAGGCAGCAGATCGCTCGGGCTTTGGACCTGCGCCACCTCCGCGGTCCGGCGCAGCTTTTGCGTGAGCGCACGGGCCTGCTCGAACGAAGAGACCATGAAATGAGTGTCGAGCGGCGGCGTGCCCGACTCTTCGATCCGCTTCAGACCGCGGTAACTCTCGGCATGCGCTGGTAGGAAGTCGAAGGTGCGGCCGTTGAAGCCCGGTCGCGCGACGAACAGCGACGCGACCCCCACCAGCGTGGCCAGGCCGAAGAGCCCCAGCACCCATGGCGCACGCCGACCGACCAGCTTGAGCACGGTCGAGAGACCGGCCAGCTCGTGCAGGTTCGGCTGGCGCTTGCCGGCGAGCAGCGGCAACAGCGCGGGGAAGCCGGCCAGCGTGCACAGCAGTGTCACGCCCAGGCCAACCGCGGTGATCACGCCCAGCTGCGCGAACGCCGCGAACTTCGTGGCGGTGGTCGTCAAAAAAGCGGCCGCGGTCGTACACGCGCCCAGCGCCACGGCTGGGCCGTCACTGACCAGTGCGGTGGCCAGCGCGGGGCGCATGTCTTCACCGTCGGTGCGCGCTTCCGCATAGCGATGCAAGAGGTGCACGCCGAACTCGATGCCGAGGCCGAGCAGCACGCTCATGAAGCTGGAAGTGACTAGATTCAGTCCGCCGTAGACGAGGATCACGAATCCGAGCGAGATCACCATGCCCGCGAGCAAAGGCAAGATCAGGACTCCAACGTGCCTGAGCGAACGAAAGACCAACATCAGCAGCAGGAAGATGCCCACGGTCGAGATCACGGAGGTGATACGCGAGCTATCCTGCAAGCTTTTCAGCTCGTCTACAGCCAGCGCCGACGCGCCGGTGAGGTCCGCACGCAGGCCCGCTTTGGCGAGCTGGGCCAGCGCCCGATCGCGCGCGCCGCGAATGCGCTCTATGGCGGGCTTGAGCTCGCGTCCTTCGTCGCTTTGCAGCGCGGGAAAAATCAGCACCAAGTGGTATGAACCCTTGCCGCCCACCAGGTAGCCGCGCTCGTCGAAGGCCGAGCCGGCTTGGCTCAGTCCACCGAAGTCACCGAGCGCCGGTTGCCCGCCGACCGCGAGTGCTTGCCTGAATGCTTTCAAACCATCGGCGAGCCGCTCGAGCCCTTTGGTTTGCGCCTCTGCGAGGGGCTTGGGGCTCGCCTCGCCACCATCCGTCGCGCTGAGTTCACGCGCGAGCCGGCGCTCGGCGGCCTGAGCCCAGCTTGCCCACGGGTCGACTCCTGGCTCCAGCGCGGCCGCGGCTTTCGGCAACAGTTGCGCGAGCTCTGGACGCCAAACGAGCAGCGTTTCGGCCACGGTATCGAGCGTCACCTTGCCGAGCACTCGGTGTTCGAGCTCGGGCAACTGCGCCAGCTCGGACTCGAAGCGATCGACGAACTGCCGACGCTCGGCGGGTGTTTCCCCAGACACGACCAGGACCGCGAGCTCCGAGCGACCGAACGCCGCATAGTAATTGAATAGACGTTCTTGGTGTGGGCTCGTGACCAGACCCGTGCGCGAGGTGCTCACCCGCAGTCCGCCGGACAGCATCAGCAGACCCGAGGCGACGACCAACAGCGTGATGCACGAAAGAGCGGACCGCGGCCAGCGCAGCCCGACGGTGAGCAGGCGCTTGATCAAGGGCATTGTCTCACCGGTGATTGCTCGAGCAACTCGCGCAACAACTGCTGTTCATCGGCGCGGAGCTCGGCGCGATGGGCCGAGCAGTAACACAGGTGCGGGCGCGCAGGCCCCGGATCACCGAGCGCAACGTAGCCCTCGGCCAGCCGCAGCCGATTGGCGACGTGCTCCGGAAAGCGTTTCACCACCCCCTGGAGTAGCTCGAGCCCAGCCTCCGAGTCGCCGTGCGAAAGCAACGCCCCGGGCGCCATCACGTACAACGTGCCGAGCAGGCGCTGGGCCCCCCCCGCGCGAAACTCGGGATTGAGCTCGGCGCTCTGCCGCGCATAGCGTTCGACTTCAGCGACCAGACTCGGCGCCGACAGCCCCGAGATCTGCGCGAGCCGCCCGGCGATGATCGCGCGACCGAGCGCGTCTTCGGCGCTGAGCGGCGGCCGCGAACGCACGAGTTGGTACGCGAATTTTCGATCCGCGTGGGAGTCGGCGCCGCGGGCGACGAGCGCTTCGAGCGCGTCCGCGACCGCGAGTATCGACAAATTCGGGGCGCGCAGCGAGGCGTTGACCGGCTCGCGCACCGGCGCAGTGGAGGGAGCGCAAGCGGGCGCGAGCGCCGCGAGAGCGCCCAGCACGCACAGCCAACGCCAGTTGCGACGATGCACGGTCAGGGCTTTGAATACCGCTCCAGCAGCGGGCGATAGCGCTCGTCGTCGCTGGGCTGAAGGAGATCGATCCCGACGCTCGCGCAAGCCTGTTTGGCCTTCGCGCACAGGCCGCTCAATGATTGCTTGAAAGCCTTCACCGCGGTCGCGTCGGTGCGCGGGAAGGCCACGACCGCCATGCTCGGCAGCTCGGCGCTGCGCCAGGCCGTGTGCAGCTCTCCGCCATGTTCGATGTGAGCCACTGCCGCGAGCTGAGCATCGTCGATCAGCGCGCACTCGGCCTCGTCGCGAAGCACTTGTTTCAGAGGCTCGAGCGGCCGCTGCGCGGCGACCAGTTTGAAATCCGCGAGTTTGAACGCGCCGTCTGCCACGACGCGATCGACGAACTTCGCGTCGCTGGCGAAGGTGCTTGCGAGGCGTTGGCTGAGGCAACCCGCGAGCGCCTGCGCCTGCTTCGAAACCAGGAAATATTGCCGGCCACCCGCCTGCGCCGCGGTCACTTCACCGATCACCACGGGTGACAGCGAACCTTTCAGCGCGAGGTACGCGGATAGCGACAGGATGCCGAAATCCGGCTTTTGTTCGCGGATGAAGCTGAGCGCGGACGCGCGTTCGGCAAAGTAACGACCGGTCGCTTTGGGCCAATGATTTTGTTCGGCGACGGCGCGCAGCAGCTCATCCAAGAAGGGTTGGGCGCGGCTCGCGCTGCCCGCGCCAAACTCGCGCAGCACGACGAACGAGCGCGCCTGCGTGGGAGCCGCCGCCGCGAGCAACAGCCACGCGCACGGCGCGGCCGCCCAGGCGGTGAATCGGCTCCTCATGACGGACCCACGGCGCGCGGCGCGGGCCGCCGCACGCGCTCCGCTTCGGTCAGCGCCCAGAGCGGGAAGATCTTCAAGTAGTTGTCGTAGTGGATTGCGCAAGTCTTGTTGAACACGCCGGCGATGCCCTCGGGCGGAAAGCTACCGTCTTCACGCTGATGCCGGCTCAGGAAATCAACGCCGCGTGCGACCGCAGCGCTCTGGCCTTGCCCGGCGGCGATCAGGGCCAGCGTCGCCCAGGCGGTCATCACCGCTTGCCCCTGTTCGGTCGGCACATAGTGGCGCCTGGCGCAGCTTTCGATCGACTCACCCCAGGATCCGTCCGCGGCCTGATGCGCGCGCAAGAACGCGCAGGCCCGCTCGATTTCGTCAGCCGCGTCCGGCACGCCCGCGGCTTTGAGCCCCAAAATCCCAAACCAAGTTCCGTACGTGAAGCACACGCCCCAGGATCCTTCCCAGGAACCGTCGACCCGCTGCTGGGCTTCCAGAAAGCGGCGGCCGCCTCGAATCGCGCGCTCGATGCGCCCGTCATCCGCGCCGCGGAAGCGCTGACAATAGGCATTCAGCGCCTGCATACAGGCCGAAGTGCACTCGACGTACGAGTAATCGATCATGATCTCACGAAAGCAATCGGAAGCGTTCAGCGCTTCGAGCCAAGCGGGGCCGCGCGAAAGCTCGTATGTCGCCCAGCCACCGTCGGCGTTCTGCAACGAGAGCAAGAGCTCGACCGCCGCGTCGAGACGCCAGCGGGGCAAAGACTTGCCGGTGATCGCCTCGATCGCGAGGCATGCCTTCAAGCCCTCGGCGGTACAATCACTGATTGGCCAACCGTGGGCTCGGCTCGAAAAGGGCCAACCCCCCTTGGAGACATGGCGAAAACAGCGCTCCCGCTCGGGGACGTCGACCAAGACTTGGTTTTGTTCCAGGTAAGCGAAGGCGGCGTCCAAGGTCGAACGCGAGCGTTCGCTTTGCCCCGCGCGAGCGATGGCTTGCGCCGCAAACGCAGTGTCCCACAAGCGCGAGCTGTCGTAGCCGTTCATCTTGAGCCCATCTGCGGCTCGATGCAGGTAATCGCCGAGCCGGCGCGCGTGCTCTTGCAACTCGCGGCCCGCCGGGCGCTCGAAGTGCCAGACGAGCGTGTGTAAGAGCTTGCTGATCGGCCCAATGCAAATGTAGTCGGTGTTCGCGTCCTCGCGCCGGATCTGATCCAAGACGTAACGGAGCGCGCGCGAGCGGACGGGCCGCGGACAGCGAGCTTCGAAGCGAAACAATAGGCCGCTCGCCACTTCCAGCAACGGAGTGCGGGGCGAAAGCCGATCGCAAGCGGCGAGCTCTTGCCGCCCGCGCTCCCAGTCGACCCGCTCGTAACCCTCGGGATAGAGCTCGCTGCGCAGCTCCTTCAGCACCGGACTCAGCGCGGCAGCGCTCCGGCGGCCGTACAAGTACGACAGTGGCAGGTAGACCATCCGGCAATGACACCACAGCCGGCTGGGATGAAACGGCAGCCGCGTCGGGAGCAACCAGAGCTCGGGCAACACCGGCGTGAGCCCGCGATAATCGTACAAATTCAAAACCGCGAGGAAGTACTTGCCCCAAGCCGCCGAATGCGTGGGGCCGCCGTGGGCGGTGAGCCAGCTGCGCGCCTTCACCAGCCAGCTGGCAGTGGCTCGTTCACCCAGCAGCCTCGCCCCAACGTAGTTCAGGGCGGTCGGAAAGACGGCGCTCTTCGCCTCGACGTGCAGCCCGAAGCCGCCATCTTCGTTCTGGTGGCCTTTGAGGTAGCGCAGCATCTCTGCCTGGGCCGCCACGTCGATGTCGATGCCCGCGATATGACAGGTCGCGATGTAGAGCGGCAGCAAAAACATCGGGCCGCCGTAGTCACCGTGCCAAGAGCCGTCTGCGTGCTGCGTGCGAAAGAGCTGCTCCAAACCTCGCTCGACACCGCTCTGGGTCGCTCTCGCCTCGACCGATCCGAGTCGGGCGCTCGTCTCAGACTTGAGCATAGCCCTCTCGAGCCGCCGCCTTGTTGCGCGAGGGCGGAGCGAGTTTGGCGAAGCGCTCTTTGAACTTGGCCATCGAGCTCGCGAAGCGGCGCCGCAGGGCGGCATCGTCGTTGGCGTGGCGCAGACAGTCTTCGATCAGATCCTTCACCGCGTCACGCGAGATCTTGACGGGGCGATCGGGGATCAAAAGCGCGTCGTTGCCGATGGCCATGACCAGAGTCTCGAGGGCCATCCACAGCGGCAAGAGACAGAACAACCGGAGCTGAACCTGCTGCGCGGGCAGCAGCAGCACATATTCGAAGGCTTTGACCAAGTGCTCGCTCGCGCGCTCGAAGACCAGCGCCAGGGCGCGATGCGCCTGCTGACGGTGCTCCGCCTGGAGCAGATCTTCGAGCGCAAAACCCTCGGCCTGACACAAACGACGCGGCACGTAGCAGCGGTTGCGCGCAAAGTCGTCGGTCACGTCTTTCAGGATGTTGACCAGCTGCAGTCCGATCCCGAACGATTCACAGCGAGCGCGCAGCTCGGGCTCGAGCGCCGCCCCGCTGCCGCCTAGCCAGGTCGAAAACAGATCAGTGATCAAATGTCCCACCGTACCGGCGACGAAATAGCAATACCGCTCGAGGTCGGACAGAGAGCTCACCGTGGAGAGCACCCCCGGGCGATCGCGCCGACAGTACACACGCATGCCGTTGGCCATCTCCGACAGCCAGGCGATGGATGACTCGCGCGTCGGCTGGTCTTGACCCCTGAACACGTTCATCACCCTGGGGAGTGATTGGACCAAGCGAATCTCCGGGTCGTCGTCGGGGAAGGCGGCAAAATGCGCGCTGAAACGCTCTGGGCTCTCTCGGCCATCGAGCACGGCGATGAACGCGGTGAACAGCGCGTCGCGCTGCTCGCCGTCGAGCTGCTCGTGATCTTCCACCGTGTCGACCACGCGGCACAGCAGATAGCCACAGGTGAGCGCAACTTTCAAAGGGCGTGGCAAGAGCTCGATCGGCTTGGAAAACGTGCGCGAGACGTCAATCAACGCCTGTTCACAGTAGGCCCAGTCTATTTCGGTCATGGCGTTCATCGGATGCACTCCACTCGTTGCAGCAAGCTCACTCACCCGCTCGAACTTCCGATCCGGCGCGCCGCCATGAGCTCGATAGCGGCACACAAGCGCGCAGCGGCCACTCGAGCCAGCCGGCATCTTCCGCCAGCTGGCGCGCCCACTGGCGCCACGTTTGGCGGCGCGCGGCGCTGTCACCCACCCCGCTCAGCACGACGTGCCCCGAGGCGCGTAGGAATGCGTCAGCGAAGCTTGCGCCGGCTCGGTCATCGCTCGTCAATAGTCGCATGGTACGGCTGCGCTCTCGGGAGCTGGCTCGGAGCATGCGCAAGAGTCCGTGTCGAACGCGCGTCGCGCTCGGGTCTTTGCGAGAAAAGGCTAGATAGAGCACGTTCGCCAGGCGCTCGGCCACGTGCACATCGCGTTCGCGGCGGTACGCCGTAAGGCTCCGGGCTTGCGCCGCGGCCGCGGCATCCATGATACCGAAAGTCAGACCCACTCCGCTCAAGGGGTGAACGTGGCCGACGGCATCGCCGACCAACCAGACATTCCGCTGACCGTAGAACGCGCGCGAGCGCACTCCCGTCGAGGCCCACGCCAGGGGCTTTTGAACCGCTGCGCGCAGCGCCGGCTCGAGCTGTGGCGGCAGGACCGCGCGAAACGCGGCGTAAAGCGCGGACGGTTTTCGCTCGGCGTTCGAACTCATGCGGCCCACATCCAAGCAGGCCCGGATCCTGCGCGCGTCGATGCGATAGAGCAGCGCAGGTCCCGGTCCGCCCAAAAATACGTGCCCGAGGCCCTCGAAGGGCAGCCGAGCGTTCAGCAGCTCGAGGCCCGCGATGTGGGAGAGGTATTGGCTCGGCTGAGCGGCGCCGAGCGCCGCGCGGACCTTCGAAGCGCGCCCATCCGCGCCAATGATGCGCTCGGCGCGTAAGTTGACTCGCCGTGAGCGCGCGCGGTCTTCGAGCTCCACATGGTTCTGGTCGAGTTGCACGAACACGTGATTCGGTAAATAGCTCACGTTGGCGTGGCTCAGCGCCTGTTCACGGAGCTGTGTCACGAGCTCTTCGTGGACCCTCGTAATACTCGCGTCGCCATCGTAGGGCAAACAGACCGGATCGGCAGCGTCATCGCCGAAGATGGCAAAGCCGCGGCCGTTGCTTTGGGCGAGCGCCGCGATGTCGACGCCCAACGAACGCAAGGTGCGCACGCCGGGCGGGTGCAACCATTCACCCGCAAAGCGACCAGCCGCAGTCGGATAGCCTTCGACGAGCGTGACCTGCGCGCCTTGCTTGGCAAACGCGATCGCCGCGGTTGCCCCCGCTGGACCTGCGCCGATGATCACGACATCGGTCGGTCGATCGCGGCGGTGAGAGGACGTCAGCATCCGCAGATCATCCGTGATAGAGCCCGCTAAAGGCACGCTTCAGCACTTCGCGCGTGGCTCGCGCCGAGCTGAAGCCGAGCGCGATGTCGAGCGCAGGACCTTTGAGTGCGCCCATCAACAAGCGACCGCCGAGCATGCGCGGGGCGAGTGCCTTCACGACACCGGCCTGGTAGCTGCGCGCGTCGAGATCTGCCCGCCAAGCGCGGTCCGCGAGCTTGGCAAGGTGAGTGCCCGCGAGGTGGCCACTCAGCAGCGCATGGTAGATCCCCTCCGCGGTCGCGAAATCAGCGAGCCAACCGGCCTCGCCCGCGCGCAAGACCCCGGGTGCGGACAGTTGCCGGGGCACACTGCTGACTTGGACGGGATGGCCGACCCAACCACCGAGCTGCTGGGCGCCGCGTAGCCGCTGCGAAAGACGCCGTTCTAGGAACGACTCGAAGCGTTGGCGCGCGTTCGGCTTGGACTTGTCCGGGGCGAAGCACAAGCCGACGTTCACGCGCTTGGCCGTTTCGGGGAAGACCCAGCCGTAGTGCGGCTTGAGTTCGCGATCGAAGAACAGCTCGACCACGTCTGACGTGCCCTGCATGCCCTCGTACCAAGCCATGATCGTGTGCAGAGTGGCTTGACCGATTGACGCCGGCGCGTGTCGGCGCTCGCGATCGAACCCGCCCGTCGCGCCGCTACAGTCGATCACGGCGTCGGCCTCGAACGTGCCTTGCGTCGTGACCACGGCGAGCGGACCGCGGTGATTTTCGATGCGACGAACCGTACACTCTTCGCGCAGCTCGGCACCCCGACCTTGCGCTTCGCGCGCGAGCAGCTGATCGAACTCACTGCGCAGGAGTATTGCCGTCTCGTGATCGCCACGCAGCTCGACGCCGCGACCGTCGGCCCCGGCGATGATCGCACCATCGATCCGAAACGCACGCCGCCGAACGGGTTCGCCCACCCCGAGGCGATCGAGCAGCTTCAATGTCCAAGGTGACAGCCCGCTGCCACACGCCTTCGTGCGCGGCAGCGCCTTGCGCTCGAGCAACAAGCACTCACAATTGGCCGAGGAAGCAAGCCCCAACGCGGCCGCAGAGCCGGCTGGGCCAGCGCCAATCACCACGATTTTGCGCCTCCTGGTCATGCTGTAAGACCTTTGGGACCGAGTACCCCGACCGTCAATATCGTACACCACGAACCGCGTCTTCCGCGACCTTTGAATCACGCTTCTTGCAGCAGGATCGGCGTCCACCATCCAGTTTTGCTGCAAGATGTTTCAGCGTGTCCCCGACGATCGGTCCGCCGTTCTGACGCGTCTCGAGTCACCCGCAGGGGCGATCGGATCTAGGCTGCTGCCCATGTACATCCACGCCAAGACCGTGGGCTGGCTCAGCCGTCGCAGCGCAGGCACGGGTGGCCTCACGCTGCGCCGTGGCCTTTATACCAGCGGCTTCGCGCTCGCCTACGCTTTCATGTGTGGCAGCGTGTCGATCGCGCGTTGGCTGGACCGCTTCTGCTACCCCGCATTCGAGCAGACGCCGGTGACGCCCCCGCTGTTCGTGATCGCCACGCCGCGCTCGGGAACGACCTTTTTGCACCACCTGCTGGCGTTGGACGAGGAGCGCTTCGTGAGCTTCAAGCTTTACCAAACGCTCGCTCCGTCGGTGCTTCTGGACCGCGCGTTGAGCTCGCTGCGCGATCTGGATGCCCAGGCCAAGCTCGGCCTAGGCCGACTGCTCGATGCCGTCGATCGTCGGCTTTTTACGGCTTGGAACGGCATTCATCGGGTGGGGCTGCGCGCCGACGAGGAAGACGAAAACCTGTTCGTTTATAGCCTGGTGAGTCCCGCCCTGTACATGCTGTTCCCGGCCATCTTGGACAGTCCGGAGCTGACCGATCTCAGCAGCTTCGCGCCCCACAGCCTGCGCCGCTTGGCGCACGATTATCGCGAGACCGTGCGCAGACTGCTCTACGTGAGCAGCGGCGCGCGGATCCCGCTGATCAAGAATGTGCTCCTGCCCAGTCGGCTGGCGGTCGCCAAGCTCGCGTTCCCCAATGCGCGCTACGTGCACATCGTCCGCGATCCCCGGGAAGCCATCCCTTCCGCGGTCAGTCTCTTCTACGCGATGTGGCAAACTCATTCACCGGCGATCGCCGCGAATTCGCGGCCCACGCGTGCGCTCGCGGACATGTTTCTGAAGCACTATCGTCTACTCTGTGACGAAGGAAAGAAACAGCCGCCGGAGAGCTGGGTCACGGTTCGCTTCGAAGCGCTGGTGGCGGATCCCGTAGGCACGGTCAGCGAAATCTACGCCGCGTTGGGCATGACCGTGACCCCGCGCTTTCGTGAGCGGCTGGAACGAGCGGCCGCGGATGGCCGACGCTTCAAGAGCCGGCACAGCTACGATCTGGCGCGTTTTGGCCTCACCGAAGCCGATCTACGGTCCGCGCTCGGGCCGCATTGGGACAGCGTGAGCGGCGGCGATTTACCGCCAACGGCGCTGGCGCTCGATTAGCGTTCGTTTCCGCGTAGCCATCGAGCCTTGACCTTTGGCCTCGGTGGCGGAATGTTCTGGGCGGTGGAAACGACCCCGCAGACGGAGGCATTGCCTGGCGTAGCTGGCCCCGGGCGTCGAGAATCACGCGTCGCGGAAGTACGGCGGTCGGGGCCGAGCGGCAATTTTTGGTACGCGGTCGAGCTCGCGAGCAAGCTGCGCTCGGGTCAAGTGCTCGCGGTGGTGTGGTGGAAAAACGCGATCGCGCTGTACCGGGACAGCGAGGGGAAAGTGAGCGCGCTCGAGGATCGCTGCGCTCATCGGCAGCTGCCTTTGTCGTGCGGGCGAGTCGAGGGCTCGCAGCTGGTGTGCCAGTACCACGGTTGGAAATACGACGGCGGCGGCCGTTGCGTGGAGATCAGTCACGAGCTCGGCAAAGGCCGCGAGAAGCTGCCCAAGATCGGCATCCGCGCCTATCCAGTCAAAGAACGCTACGGGCTGATCTGGATTTTCCCGGGTGATCCGGCCCTGGCCGACGCGGTACCGCTCCCGGAGATCCCGGAGTTGAGCGGGCCCAAGCCCTGGCCCGTGGTGCCGATCGAGATCACGATCGGCGCGCACTTTTCGATGATCGTCGAGAACGTGTGTGACTTCAATCACGCCTACCTGCACCGAAACAAAGAGCCATTCGTCGATCCGAAGCTGGTCGATTATCGGCGCGTCAACGATACCGTCAACGTGACGTATCAGACTTCGTTCGGTAAGAGTCTGATCGCGCGGCTCGCCTCGGAGAATGGCGGCAAGGGGCTGGATCGCATCAAGCTCTGGTACCAATACCCCTATCAAGGTTCGGACATCCTCGGCAAATACTTGCATTGGCTGTTCATGCTGCCGATCGACGAACGCACCACGCGCTGCTTCTTTCTATTTTTGTTCGGGCCGATCGAAGTCCCGCTCCTGCGCTGGACCATCCCACGAGCATTGAAGCCGCTCGCGCTCAAGCTGGCCAACTGGCTGTACGTCGAGCCCTTGCTCGCCGAAGACAAATGGGTGCTCGAGGCAGAGCAGCTCGGCTTCGAGCGCCACGCCGATCGTCCGATGATCGAGCTCAATCCAGCGGTGATCGAGTTCCAGAAGCTCACGCTCGAGAAGGCGCGCGAGTATCAAACGAGTGAGCTGTCGCGTTCGCTTCGGCGGCGACAGGCGGAGTCGGAGCAAGCGGCGCGCGCGTCCGCGCTGGCGGAGGGTAACCTGTTCGAAGCAGCTCCCACGTCGGATTCGTCCGCCGCCGAGTGAGCGCCGCATGAGCCGTGAGCCATGACCACCCTCGTCACCGGTGCCACCGGTCACATCGGCAACAATTTGGTGCGCGCATTGCTCGGGCGTCGCGAACGAGTGCGGGTGCTGTGTCGTCCCAGCTCGAGCCCGAAGCCGCTCGCCGGCCTCGACGTCGAACGCGTCGAAGGCGATCTGCGCGACGCGGCTTCGTTGGCGCGCGCGGTGGCAGGCGTCGAGCGCGTCTATCACGTCGCGGCGATGATCAGCATTCGCAGTGGCGATCGCGAGGCCCTGTGGGACGCAAACGTGGCCGGCACCGCGCGGCTGCTTTCGGCAGCGCGCCAGGCAGGCGTGAAGCGAGTCGTGCACACGAGCTCGTTCGGCGCCATGGGCCGCAATCCCAACGGCGCGAGCACTGAACAGCACGCGCTCGATCCCGAAGAACCCGCCACCGATTACGAACGCAGCAAAGCCGCATCCGAGCTCGAGGTGCAGCGCGAGATCGAACGCGGGCTCGACGCCTGCATCGTGAATCCTTGCGCGACCGTCGGCCCGTTCGATTTCCGCCCCAGCCTCGTAGGTCGCACATTCGTCGATTTCGCGCTCGGCAAGATGAAGGCCTACGTGCCCGGCGCCTTCGATTGGGTGCCCATGCGCGACGTGGTTTCGGGTCACCTACTGGCCATGGACAAAGGCGGCCGCGGCGAGCGCTACCTGCTCTCGGGAGAGGTAGCGTCCCTGGACCAGATCCTCGATTGGCTGGCCGAAGACACCGGGCGCCCGCGGCCGCGTTGGCGCGTGCCAGCCGGGCTCATGCTCGGGGTCTCGGTGCCCAAAGATTTTCTGGAGGCTCGCTTTTTTCCCGACAAGTATCCGCGCTTCAATCGACACTCGATCCGGCTTTTGACGAGCGGCAAGTACGGCAGCAATCACAAGGCCCGCGAACAGCTCGGGCTCTCGCCCACGCCCATCCGCCAGGCATTTCGCGATGCCGTGAGCTGGTTTCGCGAAAACGGCTATTTCTGAGCCGCTAACGCCAGACGAAGAGCTGCGCGTAGCGCTGCTCGAGCTCGCGGCTGTCAGGCAGGTGCGGGTCACTTTCGCTGAGCAGCGCGCACTCGACCAGCGCGGACTCGACGCGCGCGGCGCTCTCCTCGCTCGACTGAAGGTGGGTCGAGACTACCAGCTCGGGGTTGAGCGGTGCTTCGTAAGGGTCATCGACCCCCGTGAAGCCTCGGAGCTCGCCGGCTCGCGCTCGCTTGTACATGCCTTTGACGTCCCGCCGCTCGCACTCGCTGAGCGGACAGTCCACGTGGACCTCGAAGAAGCGCTGGAGCGAGCGCCTGGCTTCGTCGCGGGCCGCCCGGTAAGGGCTGACCACGGCGACGATCACGATCACTCCATTGCGCGCCAAGAGGTTTGCGACGAAGGCGACTCGCTGGATATTCCGATCGCGATCTTCACGCCCGAAACCCAAGCCGTAAGACAGGGATTGCCTGACCAAATCGCCATCGAGCACTTCGACGCGTCGCCCGCGACGCAAGAATCTTCGCGCAAGGCTGCGCGCGACGGTCGATTTTCCGGAGCAAGGAAGGCCGGTGAGCCAGACCGTGAAGCCATCACCATTCACCAGTAAAAAGTAACACAAGGCCCGGCTGGCCGCGGCCGCAAAGTCTTCGCTTGGCAGCCGCCTCGTTTGGGCCAAGCTGCGCGGGTGCTTCGGCGGTGGTTGGTCTCGGTCTCCGCTTCGCGGGGCCCAATGAACTCGCGCGCACGTTCGACGTCGAGCTTTCGGCCGACGCGCAAGGGTTCACGGGCGATCTGGAATTTCTGGACGATAGCGGCGCAAAAGTGAGTCGTCACGTGCACGGTGAACAGTGCGCGCCGTGGTCAGTAGCCTGGCGTTGATCACGGCGCTCGCGCTCGACGCAGCAGTACCGAGTAACGCCGGCGAAGCGGTCGCTTCGGTGAACCGGCCCCCTCTGCGGCCGATAGAGGCACCTGCGGCCGCTGCCATCGCGCTCGAGCCATCTTCACCCCTCAGGGTGATCTAACGCTGGCCGCGAGGAGTCCGGGTCGGCGCCCTCGCGGGCCACGGGGGAGCGAGCAGCGCACCACGGCTCGGTTGGTTGGGGCAGCTGGACCTTCCGCGTGGCTCGGCGCTGCGCTTGCTCGCTCATTATGCGTGGCGCGAGCTCGCGGTCGACGCGGGCCGCGCGGCCAGGTTGCAGCGGCTCGGCCTCGAACCAGCTTTTGTCCCTGGCGCGTTCGGGGCGGCACGTTCAGCGCCACAGCGTGTGCGGCGCTGCCAATAGGGCGCTACCTTTTGCGATCTGGGCGGCAAATGCCAAATCGGCATGCCAGCATGCAACACGGGCATGTGCGCGACCACGGCCGATTGCGGTACGCCGCCGCCCACACGCGTGCCATGTGCCGACGGCGGCTGTGCGGCCTTCGATTGCGTGGCCAACAAGTGTGTCTTCGCCTGCCCGCCGAGCACCACGCTCCAGTGCAAGTTCAGTGAGGATTGTCCGGCGCTCGAAAGCGCTTGCATGATGTGCCCGAGCGGCAAGTGCGCGGTTCAAGTCTGCATCCAGAACGCGTGCCAAGCGGTTTGCCCACTCAATTGAACCGAGCCCGCGCGCGCTGCTAGCCGTACGCTTGCGTCATCCAGGCCTTCAAAGGGTGCGCGACCGCGCCCGCGGCGGCGCGCAGCTCCGCTTTGTCGAGCGGCACGCGCCGCAAGCTCACCGCCACGTCCCCGTCCACGGCGTCGATCACGGCGTACTCGGCGTGCGCCAACAAAATGGGCGTTTTGCCGGCGGCGTACTCCTTGAACGGGAGCCCCACGCTGCCGGGGTTCACCAGCAAAGTGCCGCGATGCTGGCGCAGCATCTGCAGGTGCGTGTGCCCGCCGGCCATCACGGTAGCGCGCCGCGCGCCGAGCAACTCATCTACGCGCTCTGCGGGCGTGGTCGCCAGCAAGTCGGTCATGTTCGAGTCGGGGGTGCCGTGAAATAGCAGTAAAGTTCCCGAATTGTTCAGTTTGAGCTCGAACCGCCGCGCGAACGAAGCGATGAACCGCAGATCGCCGGCAGACAACTCGGCCCGACACCAATCCACCGCTTCGACGATGATCGGGACCTCCGAGTACGAACGGATCAGCCGCTCATCGAGCATGAACTCGTCGTGATTGCCGAGAATGCAAATGCAGCCCAGCTCGGCCAAGCGCCCCAACACCTGCCGCGGGCGCGGGCCCAATGTCGCCACATCTCCCAGGCAAACCAGCTGATCCACACCCGTCCGCGCGATGTCTGCCAGCACGGCGTTCAAAGCAAGCTCACTGCCGTGCAAATCCGATATCAACGCGATGCGCATCCCATGATCCCCACGGCAAAAGTATATGCGCCGCGCCGGGGGCGCCGTCAACGCAGCAAGCGCGCAGCCACGAGGCGATCTGCAACGCGTTGCCAAAAGAACCTCGCTCGTTCCAAGCAACGACTCAAACCGAGCCGGGCCAGCAAGTCCCAGTCGAGGTCCTGGTCATCGCGCTGTCGACATGACCGACGAGCGGGCTCCGCCATGGCTCGAGTGCGCGGGTTCGGCGTGACTCACGAACTCACGAACTCACGCTCATGAACTCACGAACTCACGAACTCACGCACCAGCGGCTCGTAAACTCGCCGGTGCTAGCGCGCCGAGGCGTTCACTCACGAGCCCACTGCAAGCTTTCGCTGTGAGCGAACATCTGACCGAGCGATCACTCTCGGGGCGAACTTTCCGTCGGAGTTCACCGAGCACTGGAGCGCGCAACGCTTTACGTGCTGAGCGCGCTGCACTAATCATTCACTCGTGAACTCACGGGCGCGCGGGGTCAACTTGGGCATCGCAGCGTTGTGTGCGGCAGCCATCCTCGGCTGGTCGCAGAGCGCGGCCGCGTTTTGTCGCACGATGAGCTGCGAGCTCGGCGAAGAGTCGAGCCATCCCTGCCCGCGCGACGAAAACCAATGCGTGACCGCGGGGCACCCGCTGCATTGGCCGAGCTCGTGTCTGACGTACACGGTTCAAGTCGACGGCTCTGCACGCTCCAAGCTCGATGCCGATCAAGTCCAAGCCTTCGTCGCGCAGGCCTTCAACGCCTGGAAGAGCGCCCCTTGTCCTGGGGGTGGCTCGCCCCGCTTCGAAGTGCAGTTCGAAGGCTTCGTCAGCTGTGATCGCCAAGAAGCGATTTGTGAAAGCGCCGCCAAAAACGACAACGTGATCATGTTCCACGACAGTGGCTGGCGCGACGGCTCGAACCGCATCGGTGTGACCACGCCCACCGGCGGCACCGAATCGGGCCTCATCGTCGACGCCGACGTCGAAATCAACTCGCAGGATTACTCGTTCAAGAGCGACCCGAGCGGCATGATGTCGACCTCCCTCTTGTACGTGTTGACCCACGAGCTCGGCCATTTCCTCGGCCTCGCGCACAGTGCGGTGGGCAACGCGGTGATGTCCACCGGCTACCAGAGCCTGCCCTTCAGCCCGAACCTGATCTCGCCCGACGACGCAGCCGCGATTTGCGCCGCTTACCCGCCAGGCCCCAAGCTGAGCTGCGGCGCGCCCTCCGGTCCCGCATACGACAGCTGCCAAATACCACTCGGCACGCACCCACCGTGCAAGCTCGCATCCGTCACCCAAGACGGCGCCAGCTGCGGTTGCAAGCTGGCCGCGAACTCCGAGCCCCAACGCCTACCCATGCTCGCCGCCTTCAGCCTGATCCTGGCCACCCTATCCACGCGTAGGACACGAAGAAAACACCCGTCCCCGAGTGCAATCACTCGTGAGCCAAGACCCGTGCCGCGGCGCGGACACTCCTGAGCCCCGCGCGTTCCCAGTGATCAGTTTTCTCGTTGATGGTCACGAGTCCGCAACTCTTCGCGGCGCAGCCTTCGGCGTCAGGTTGCGATTCTTCAGAAGGGTCGGCATCTGACGCCGAAGGCTGAGACGAAGCGCGCCGCCGCGCGTGACCATCAAACCACATCCTGGCCCCGTTGCTGCATCGAGCAGGCTGAGAACTTCCCGGCGATTCGTCGCCAAGCTCGCGCTACCGATATTGGGAGATGTTGCGTAGCAGCGCATCACAGGCTTGGCGCGTGGTGGGCTTCGCGCAACCAATTCTGACGCGACCGCCCTCGAGAGTGATGAGCGCGATCGTGCCCTCGTCGCACGACGCGACGATGCCGTAATAGCTCCGACTTTCACCGAGGATGTTGTGGCTCGATTGATTGCCGATCTGATCGGTGCTGCAACCGTAGTTGCGCGCGCTGGCTTGAAACGCCGGCAAAATGTCGTCGCGGCCGATCGGCTCGGTCTCTTGGACGAGCCAATGTTCGGTCTCGATGCCTTGGAACGTAGGAACCTCTGGTCTCGGCCGCGAACTCGCGGCCGCAGCGCAGCTCAACACGAGCATCGCCAATGGCCCCGCGCACACATTCCCCAAACCCAATCTAATTTTCATCTCGCTACTACGCTCGTTGTGGGCTCGACCGGCGGCACGCTCCGTCAGCCGAGCCCGCGCCGCATTTCACTTTTCGTAAACTTGCGCCCCGGCCACGCCTTGCCCGGCCGCCGCACTGATCACGACCTTGACCGGCGTCGGCAAGGGTAGCGCCCATTTGTAGCAGTTGGGCTTCTTGCCCAGCGTTGCCGAGGGCCCCGTGTCTTGATCGACGGCCAAAACTGGCGCCATGCCGGGAATCACCGTGACGGCCAGGAATTGCACGTTCAGCTCGCTGATCGGCGGCATGCCCGCGGCCACGACGCTATAGCACTTGTTCGGCTGTAGCATGATCTGCTGTTCGAGCGTCTGCGCGCCACCCACGTTGCCCACCATGGCCGTGCCGAGGGGCTTCGAGCCTGCGACGATTTGCGAAGCGGCGAGCTGGGTCAGCATGGGGGTGACTGCGGCCGTGACTGCAGGGTCGAGCGGAGCGGGCGTCGTCGGCGCGGGCGCGGGGACGACGGCTGGCGCGCCAGCGGCGGCGGTCGGCAGGGGTCCCGTGGCAGGCCCACCCGCCGCGCCGGTCGTGCCCGGTTGGTACGGGGTGACGGCCGGCTCGTCCGGTTTGCAAGCGCTCGCGACGAGGAGCACGAAGGGCAAAGTCAGGCAAAGGGTCTTGTGAGTCATTTAAAGAAGCTCCTGGGGTGTGAGTTTCGAAGTGCCGAGAATTCGTCGCGCACGCTACTCCGCGCTCCTCCGTTGCTCAACAGCGCGCTACGCTGCCCGGGATGCGTTTCGCCCTGATCTCCGACGAGCACTTCGGCCCAACCGCCTACTTTCAAGGCAAGTTGCGCAAACTCACGGCGCACGCGGGTCAGCTTTGCGAAGCGTTCGTGACCCGCATGAATGACGAGCTGAAACCCGAGCTCGTGGTCAATCTGGGCGATGTCATCGAGGACGAGTCGCGCGCCGCTGATCTCGAGCATTACGGGCAATTCACCGCGATCTTGTCCCGGCTGAAGAGCCCGGTGCTGCACGTGGCTGGCAATCACGACCAAGTGAACCTGAGCGACGACGATCTACGCGCGCTCTGGGGTCACCAAGGCGAGCTTCACTACAGCCGCGACGTCGGCGGAGTTCACTTCAGCGTGCTGCGCACGATCGAGGTCACGGACGTCGCGATTCATTTGCCAGAAGCGCAGCTCGGCTGGCTGCGCGCCGATCTCGCACAAACGTCACTGCCGAGCGTGGTGCTGATGCACCATCCGGCGAGTGAGATGCGGCTCGACGGCAATCGTTGGTTCGAGAAGCGACCGAATGTCTGCCGCGTTGCGGAGCGGCGCGCTTTTCAGCAAGTCGTGAGTGAGTCGCCGCGCGTGGTCGCGGTGTTCAACGGGCACGTGCATTGGAACCACTTCGACGTGATCGGCGGCGTGCCGTACATCACGCTCCAGAGCTTGGTCGAAAACCTGGATGATGACGCGCCGGGGCGCGCTGCCGCCGCGCACGCCGTCGTCGATCTCGATGAACGTCGGCTCGTGGTGCGCGTCGCGGGCGTCGAGCCCGCGCGTTATCAGGTCGAGCTCAGGGGCCGTGGCTGAGGCTCGAGCGGCCTCGGCCCGGCCTCCTTTCGATGCCAAGCAAACGCCACGGCCAAGGCGCTGAGCAGCGAGATCCACTGCGAAGTGGAGAGCGCGACCACGTTCGCGGCGGCGTGCGGCGCTGGCCGCAACAGCAGGTAGGCGAGCACGGCCAACAGCACGAACGACGCGCTCGCCAAACGACGCTGCCAGACCCGCGCGATGCTGTGCGCCGGCCCATAGGCGAACGCGCCCGCGAACAACAAAAGCAGCGCGGGGATCAGCAGCTGCTCGGGCAGGGCGGGGCCGAAGCTGCCGCGCTCGTTGTCGTCGCGCACCAGCTCCAGCCAGAAACGCAAATAGCCATAGCCGAACGTGAAGGCGAAGAACGATTCTCCCGAGAAACGCCGCACTTTGGCCAGCCGCCAGAGCAAGAACAAGAGCGCCGCGCCGACCAGCGATTCGTACAGCTCGGTCGGGTGCACGGGCAATGAAGTAGGCGAACTCACGGACAAGCCCCGTTGATCCACGTGCTGGAGCCAAGCGGGTGAGCCCGCGCCATCCAGCACGTCACTCGGCCAACGTGGAAAGGTACCCAAGCGCTTGAGCCAAGGCGGCGCCGCGGCCGAGAGCGGCTTGCCGAAATCGCAACCGAACAAGTAACAACCGATGCGGGTGAGCAATAGCCCGCTCGCAAGACTGGGCACGGCCACGTCAGCCCACGGCAAAAGCGCCACGCCGCGCCGGTGCAAGTACCACCATGAGCCCAAGAAGCCGCCCATAAAACCGCCGTACGCGACCAGCCCGCCGCGGCGCACGGCCAGCACATCCCACAGATCTCGGAACTCGTACCAATTGGTCAGCACATACAAAACGCGCGCCCCGGCCAAGGCGGCGAGCGCGGTCACGAAGTAGCAATTCGCGAGCAACTCACGCGGTAAGCCATTTCGTGCGCCCAGCTGCAGCGTGAGGAACCAGCCGACCACAATCGACGCGCACAGCATCGCTCCGTAACTGTAAATGGGTAACGATTCGAGCGCGAAGCGCTGGCCGCGGAACAGCAGGCCGCCGGTAAGGGCGCAAACCAACGTGAGCACGCCGATCACCAACAAATCGAGCGCGCGCTTGCGCTGGCCAAAGACGGCCAATAAAAATCCCAACCCGGCCAGCGCGAACAGGGTCGGCCCGAGCGGCAGCGACCAAGCGGGAAGCGGGATTTTGAACAGGACCGGATGCATGTCGTCGTGGGGCGCGGTCGATCGCGAGAGGGGCGTGGTAGCATGTCGCGCTGTGCGACTCAGGGTCTTCGTGTTTTCGTCTCTGCTTGCCGCGGCCTCGGCGGCAGGCTGTGTGCCAGATGAACGCCCGAACTCTTCGGCCCCATCCGCCAGCGCCCGCCTGGCCAAGCCCCCGCCGCGGCTGGCGTCCGGCCCGCAAATCGAAGAGCGCTTCGTCGATGGCTTCGAGCGCGGCGAACCCGGGCCAGATTGGAACGTCACGGGCGCAGGTTGGGCGGTCAAAGAGGGTCGCTTGTGTGTGAGCGGCGCACACAACCATCCTGCTTGGTTGCGCCGCCGCTTACCGACGAACGCGCGCATCGAGTTCGACGCCACCAGCGCGTCGGCCGATGGCGACCTCAAGGTCGAGGTGTGGGGCGACGGCCTGAGCGCCGCCACCGGGAATTCCTACACCAACGCCACCAGCTACCTGGTCATCTTCGGCGGCTGGAAGAACTCCTTGCACGTCTTGGCTCGGCTCGATGAGCACGGGGTGGACCGCAAGGCATTGCACGTCGAGCCCGGTGAAACGGACCCGCGCGCCCAGCCCGTGCTCGCGGATCGCGCGTATCACTTCAAAATAGAGCGAACCGACGGCAAAACCGTCCGTTACTTCGTGGACGAGATCGAGATCTTGAGCTTCAAAGATGGTAGCCCGCTGCTCGGCGAAGGGCACGAGCACTTTGCCTTCAACGATTGGCAAGTCCCGGCCTGCTTCGACAATCTCACCATCACCCCCCTGAAGAGCTGATCGAGTGGAGAACGCTGAGCTCGAAGTCGCGCTGGAAGAGCTCGAGAGTCGCCTCGAGCGCCTGCGCGCGCTGTACGAGCAGTACTTCATGGGCATCGAGCGCATCGAACCCGCGATCCCGCGCAAAGACATCGATCGTCGGATCTATGTGCTGCGGCGGGAGAAGATTCGAAACACCGCCAAGCGCTTCAAGCTGCAAACGATCATCTCGCGCTACAACACGTTCCAGCAATATTGGCAGCGCATCTGCCGCGAGATTGAGCAGGGCACCTACAAGCGCCACGTGATCCGCGCCGAACGCATCGCGCCCGGCCAAATCCTGACCATCGCCGCGCGCAAACGCCTCGGCCGCGCCGCGCTCGAAGCGATGCAGCCCGACGAAGCCGGCGGCCCCCCCGAAACGGGCCCCGCGAGCGTACCGCCCAGCTCCCGCCCGAGCACGCTGCCGAGCGCGCGCCCCAATCCGCAGCTGCCCAGCCTACGGCCCGCCGCACCCGCGCCGCCCCAGCGCCTTGCCCCACCCCCCAAGCCCGTCCCACCGCCGAAACCGGGCCGCGCCGTCCCGCCCGTGCCCGTTCCCGTTCCCCCCGCAGCCGCGGCGGCGGCGGCTGCCCCGCCGCCTCCCGTTCGTCCCGCGAGCGCTCGTCCCCGCCCCGTGTTCGAGAGCCTCGATCTCGATATGGACTTCCTCGGCGACTGGGATCCCAGCAAGGCGGCCGCCAAGAGCTCTGCAAATAAGCGCGTGCCCGAAGCGCCCGCTCGTCCTTTCGGCAAGCCGCTCTCGCGGCCCATGAACACGCCTCCGACGCCCGGCGCCGCGCCGCCTGCGCAGCGCGCGGCTCCGCCTAAGCCCGCACCGGTCGCCGCTCCGGTGGTGCGTGCTCCGTCCGCGCCACCGAAGCCGGTCACGATCCCGCCACGCCCTGCTCCGCCGCCAACAGCGGTCGATAAGCCGCTCGCGGCCAAGCCCGCGCCGCCCCCTCACGCGGCCCGGCCGCTCGCGCCGATCATCCCCGGAACCGGCTCGCCGAAACCCGCGGGCGCCAAGCCCGCGGTCTCACCTGCGGCGGCCGCGGCCGCGATTGACGAGCGCGTACGCGAGCTGCATGCGCGGCTGGTCGAGGCCAAGCGGCAGACTCAGGACGCGGCAGCGGTCAGCATGGAAGGCTTGGCGCGGTCGATGAAAGCCACCGAGGCCAAGCTGCGTGAGCAGCACAAGAATCGAAAAATCGACTTCGACGTCGTGATCAAGGACGGCAAGGCCGTGCTCAAACCGATCGTCCGTTAGGTCAGTTCTCGAGCTGCTACCCACGCGCCGACTGTGGGCGAAGTGCCCACATCGGCGCCGCTCAGTTCACGGGGCTGCTGCGATCGCTCTGACGGCGCACCGAGGAGCGCGGGCCCTCGATGTACACGTCGCTTTCGCAGAAAACGATCGTGCACGCGCTATTGCCGGCCTCGCGCATGCGCGCGCACAACTCCGACAATTCCGCGTCAGAATCCACCACGTCGCCCTCGACGGGCTGGCGAGTGGATTGATCGTACCGACAGTTATCGATTGCTACCCAACGACCTTTGAATTCATTCGACCTACAAAACTCGGGCCAGGTCATCCGTGTCGACATGCTTGGGGGTCTTACTTTCACTGAGTACTTCCCTCGCGGGAGAACTCCCCTCTGCTTCGAACTCGTCACTTGGCGCTGCGCCAAACGTCACCGGGACGCCTCAGCATCTAAATACGTCTTCCCTCAGTCGTCAAGCTGACGGCAAAAGTGCAGTCCGGCGTTCAGGCCGCGTTTTTCAAGTACCTGAAATAGCTCGGAAATCTATTTACAGCTAGATCCGTTCAGGGCGGTACCGAGTCGCGGACTCGCGGCACCCATGCCCTGCGCCCCGGCGATGATGGCCTTTGCCAACGCGCAGTTGCCATTGAGCGCGGCGAAGTTCGCGGCCGCCGGTGCCTTGTTGCGAACCGTTTGCGAACACTGCGCCTTTTTCGCGGAGTCGGTGCAGCGCGAGAAGTTCGACGCCGCTGCCGCCGCGTTCCCCGAGTTGGCGGCGGTGATGCAGGCATCACACGGATTGGCGGCCGGTGGGGTAGGCTTGGTGCCGCCACCCGTATTGGTCGTGGGGTTGGTTTTCACCGGCTCGACCGGAGGCACGGTCGCGCTCGGGTGCGGGCTGGTGTCCGCTGTGGGGGGCGGTGTGACCGGGGGCGGTGTCACCAATGGGTCGATGGTCGTGACCGTGCCCGCGCCAGGACTCACCCCACTGGCGCCGGCACTTGGGCTCGGGCCGAGCGGGATGATTTGCGCGTCATCGTCTTTCTTTGCACCCAGGGAGCGGGCCGCCAGCACCGCGATCGAGACCAGCAAAATGGCGCCCACCGCGCCCAAGCCGATCACCAGACCTTTGCCACCGCCGCTCTTGTTGGCCCGGCCGCTGGTCATCGGTGGTGGTGGAAAGCCGGCCACCGGCGGCCCTGCGCCCAGGTTCGGCGAACTCATCATCACGGGCGCGGGCGGAGAAAAATCCGGCACCTGCGCCATGGCCGCGGTGCCGGTCGAGCCGCTCACGTCCGGGTGCGACTCGACGGTCACGCGCCCGCCGTCGGAGAGCTCGGCGAAGTACTCACGCGCGCTCGGTTGGCGATCCTCCTTGTGCTTCGACAGCGCGCGCAAGATCGCCTTGCGCATGCCATCGGGGATGTTCTTGGAGGGCGCCGAAACTTCGAACGGGATCGGCTGCACGCTCATGTGCTGCGTGGCCCATTGCCAGGGCGTGTCCGCGTCGAACGGTAAACGCCCCGCGAGCATCTCGTACGTCATCACGCCCAGCGAGTAGATGTCGCTACGCGCATCCAGCGCTTTGCCCGTGAATTGCTCGGGGCTCATGTACGGCGGCGTGCCGAGCACCATGCCCTGTTGCGTGAGCTTCTGCTCCTTCTGCGCATCCGCCGATTCAGTGCGGGCCGCGATCCCGAAATCGAGCAATTTCACGAAATCCGTCTCACCCGCGCGATCGGTCAAGATCACGTTGTCGGGCTTCAGATCGCGGTGAATGATGCCCTGCATGTGGGCTTCGTCCAAGGCGCCGCACACCTGACGCATGATCTTGATCGTGCGCTCGATGGACAGCGGGCCATGCGTGAGCACGTCCGCCAAGGGCTTGCCCGCCACGAACTCCATGGCGATGTACAACGTGCCATCGGCGGTCGAGCCGAAGTCGTAGAACTTGATCGTGTTGGGGTGCTCGAGCTGCGCGACGGTGCCGCACTCGCGATGAAAGCGCGCGATGACCGACGGGTCTTTCGACAAGTGCGCGTGCAAGGTCTTGATCGCCACCTTGCGCACGGTCGAGCCCATCTGCTGCTCGCCGACATACACGATGCCCATGCCGCCTTCGCCGAGCACCCCCGTGACGCGATAGCGCCCGCCGATCAGCTGACCGATCAGCGGATCTGCACCGGCCTCTGCTTGCGTCGGCATCAGCGCTCCGCAGTTCGCGCAGAAGCGAGCGCCGTCGATGTTCTGGTGCTGGCAAGCTTCACATTTCATCGGAATGACAGGGGTATCCGATGTGGCCCGAGAACGCTAGGCCGCGCGCAGCGCCAGCCGCGCGCGTTACTTGGCGGTGGGGGTTTTTGGGGCACCCACAGCGGGCGATGACGGCGCGGTGGCGGACGCGGACGGCGGCGCGGTAGCCGGCCCCTTCGCGGGACCGGACGATGTAGGTGTGCTCGGCTGTCGGTCCGGGGGCCAAGGCAATTCTTGAACTTTTTCGGTCGCACGATCGACCAGAATCAAGCGCGTGGCGCGCGGGCTGGCCGGCACCGACACACGAATGCGCGCGATCGCGTTCGGCACCATGCTGGGCGCGTCGTGCAGCGGGCGGCGCTTGGTACCCGCTGTTTCTTCGGCGCCGATCAGGGGGAAATCGAAGCGCACCCGATCGATCAATTCGCGACCGATCCAGAGCTCGAGCGCAAAGCGGCCCATGCGTCGCGGGGTCGAAATCGGCTTGCTCAAGATCTGCTTTTCGACCAGCTCCACGCTCGGCGCGCCGTTCTGAAACAACAGCTGATATTGCCACTGCTCGGCCATCGACAGCGGCGCCGGATCGGGCGCCGAGCCAGACAGTGGCGGCGGTGCAGGCGGCGGCTCGGGTGGTGGCAAGGGCGCGCGCGCTCCGCCATCGGCGTCCAGGGGCGCATCGGAGCCTTCGCCTTTGCCCTCGGCCACGTGATGCGGGACCACATACGCCGGGTGCCCCGGGTCGACGACGGCGTAGTGCCCGCCCGCGCAAGCCGCGAGCACGCAAAGAACGATACTGAAGCGCGCGAGGTTCACCGCACCCGTATAGCATTCGCGATGATGCTCGGCGCAGAAGCACGTGCTATCGCCGGCCCACGGATGGCCGAAGAACGCGTGGATTGGCAGCGGTACGGGCTGGCGGCCGGTGCGTTGCTGACGGGGGCCCTATTGTTCTGGCTTTCGCTGCACTGCGACGCGTTGGATTGGTACATCTCGGAGACGCACGCGGACGTCATCTACACGGGGCTCCGCCAATTCCACGAGTTCCCGTATTTTTCCTTCGTCTTCAACGGTGGCACGTATTTCATCCAAGATGGGCAGAGCAACCTGCTCTCGCCCGCAGTCCCGCTGATTTTGCTCCTGGGTCCCAGCATCGGCTTGCGCTTGATGGAGGGCCTGTGGGGCGTGATTGGCGTGTACGCTTTCGTCGCTTGGATGAGGCGACGAGTGAGCTTCGAGGCCGCGCTGGTCGGCGGCGTAGCCAGCGTTACCGGGCTTGGCGTGCTTTGGCGCGTCGCAGTGGGCAACGACATGTTCCTGTGGCACCTCGGCCTTCCACTTTTGCTGTGGGCCGCAGATCGCGTGCTCAGCGAGCGCAGCTTGAACAGTGCGCTCTGGTTCGCGCTAGGCCTGGGCGTGTTGCTGCTCGGCCCAACGTTCTGCTCGTTCACCTATTTGTTCATCCCGATCGTACCTCTGTACGTGCTCGTGGAGCTTTCGAAGCTGCACGCGGAGCCAGCCAAGGTGGGCAAGATCGCCGGGCTGTTTGCGTTCGCCTGCGCGCTTTGTCTGCTCATGAACAGCATCAAGCTGGCCGCTTGGCTCAAGTTTCCCATGCAACGGCCGGTCGGCGACTTTGGCGTGTTGCCACTCTGGTCGAGCATTCAGCAGCTATTCGACTATTCACGGGTGCACAACGCATCCGTAGTCGCTGCCAAGTATGCTGGCGGCCACGGTCGCGCCGGACATGATGGTTGGGGAGTGTGGGAATCGTCCACCGCGCTCCCCCCCATTGCCACGCTTCTGGCGTTGCTGGGTCTGGTCCGAGTTCCGTTCTCGAAGCCAAACCGGCGACTCGCTTTGTTCGCGCTGATCGCGTTGCTGCTCGGCCTCGTGTTCACCAGTTGGGCTCCGGCCTGGGAAATGTTCCGGCGGCTGAACGGAGGGAATTTTCGGGTCGCTCAGCGCTGTCTCGGAATGTCGGCATTTGCCCTATCGGTGTTCGCCACGCTGGGTGCCGATTTTCTCTTCACCCGCTGGAAGCGTGGAGCATGCCCATTGGCGCTTGCCGCCGTCGCGTCAATGCTCGGTTCCGTGATTTGGTGGGCCCACGCCGCGCGCGGAACCGACGAGGGAGTCGTGGACAAGCTGATGAACCCGATCGACGTCTCGCTCGAGGAACGCGGCGCTGCGGCGCACGTGCACTCGTTCGATCGGCTGCGCAGCTACCGAGGGCAACGCGACATCTTGACGGGCACGGGCTACACGGACGGCTTTTCGGTGGTCGGCAGCGAGTTCATTCCATCGCTATGGGCCGCCCGGCGCGCGTTACCGATTCTGTACGACGGTCATGCCAAGCTGAACGTCGGAGGGGTGAAGCAAAGCCAAATCTCCACGGAACACCTGCGCGTGAAGGTGCGGGCGCTGCCGCCGCACAGTCGTACCCTGTTGCGGATTCGGAACCCTGAATACGGCCTGGCGGTGACGACCACCCCAGTGAATGCCCCAATCAATGTCAGGGCCTCGGGAGACTTGCTCGAAGTGGAGAACCCGACGGACGTCGCCATCGATCGAGTCGTGCTGCGCGCGCGTTTTCCGATCTCGCTCGTTTGGCCCATCGTCTCAGGGTTCACTCTGTTCGCAACGATTGCTGGCCTTGGCTGGCTTGCAATCGCGCGCAGACGAACTTCCAGCCTACCAGCGCGTTAGTGCTCGGTGGCAGGCAGCGCGACCCGCCGCGCCTGCTCGAGAGCCGCCGCATCACCGGCGAAGGCGCGCCAAATATCGTGCAAAAAAGCGGGCGTGGGGGCTTCGATCCGGAACGGCGCGGAGAGCGGCAGCTCGACCCAGGCGGCGTGCAAGGCAATGCGGTCGAGCGCCGTCACCGCGCCGCTGTCTGAAATGAAGCGCGAGGCGCCGCCGTAAGCGCGATCGCCCAAGAGCGGCATTCCGTGGGCGGTGCAGTGCACCCGCAGTTGATGGGTGCGACCGGTGAGCGGGGCCAGCGCCAGCAAATGGAGCGCGCTGGGGGTGGCGCGCAGCAGCGTGGCGCTGGCGATCCGCGCGTAGTCCGTGTGCGCGGACTCGGGGTGGCGCCCGCTAACCGAGCGCAAGCTGCCCGAGGCTCGCCCAATGCTCTCCGTCCACGAGCCGGTGGCCGTTTCCGAGCCGCCCCGAGCGTCCGGGACGCCGCGCGGGCTGGACGCCAAGCCCAAATAGCGCCGCCGGAAGCGGCCCGCATCGCGCCAGCCTTGCACCAGCCGATTGGCGTCCGCACTGAGCCCGAGCGTGACCACGCCGCTCACCCCGGTGTCGAGCCGCGACAGCGCGTGGAGGCGCGCAATGGGCTCACGCAACTGCGTAGCCAAGCGTGAGAGCAGCGTGTCCGTGGTTTTCGCGTCGGGCTCGGTTTGTAACCCTGCGGGTTTATCGACGAACAAAAGCCCACGATACTCACCGAGGATCCGCAGTTCTGCTACGGGGATGGGCGCGCGCGGGCCGGTCAACGGAGCTCGGACGCCGGCGCTGCGCCCGTCGTGCGGTGCACGAGCTCGGCCAACACCGGATCGGTCGCCATTTGCTCGCGTAACGATTGCTTCACGAACTCCAGCTGATCCGGGCTGAGCTTGCCCACCAAGTGGCTGGTGGCGTCGGTCACGCGGCCGTCCAAATATTGATCGAGCGAGAGCTCACCGCGCTGCAAACTGGAGAGCGCTGCGCTCACCTTGCCGCCCGCCGCCGCCGGCGTATTCGCATCCACCTTGAACGATTCTGCTGGGCGCACGCCTTCATTGCTGGCTGCGCCAGCAACGCCGCCAATGCCTCCTGCGCCCGGAGGCTTGCCAATGCCGTCGATACTCATGGCTAAATCCTCAACTGGTTCCTAGCCGCGACAATTGCTGGAGAAACCCTAGCATGGCTCGGCCCGACGGGGGTGAACCCGCCAGGCGAGCCGCTCACCCGGGCGTGTTCAGCGAATGTTGCCAATGGCGTTCTTCATCGTATCGTGGCGGGCTTTGAGCACGTTTGAAACGGCGGAATATCCACGGCTTTCAGCGCTGATCTGCTCCTGCAGCTTGAGGTAATACAGGTTCTGATCGGCGTCTTGAGACATCACTTGTTGGATGCTCGGATCGCCGGCCCCCGCACTGCCGCTGCCCACACTACCCACGCTGCCCACGCCACTGCCAAGCGCGGAGGTGGCGGTTCCGGTCGGCCCCTCCGCGCGATTGAACGCCGCGCTCGGGCCGTACGGATTGCCCGCGGACAAGCCGGGCGCGACGCCCGAACCTCCGGGCCGCATGGCGGCGGCCAAGATGCTGCCGCCCGGCAACTGAGTGACGGCTGCCTCAGCGCCATTCACGATCGCGGCGGAGCTCGCGTTCATCACTTGCTGAAACGGGCGCGCGGGTTCAGGGGTGACCCGAGGCGCGGTGGTAGTCGGGTAAACGTCTGTCGGCGGCCCGCCGACACCTACACGAGTAGTCATCCGGAAATTCTCCTTGTTTTGGGCGTAATTGCCTACGCCCTCCCTGATCGGCAGGGCCGCCGCGTCAGTTGCTCGAAAAATTGCCAAGTCAGCAGGGGGGCGATCGCGCTCCTGCAGCGCAGCTCGCTGCCTGCAGGGTTCCGACCCCTGACGCCGAAGGCTGTGCCGGCGCGCGCTGCACTTCGTGACCATCAACCCATCACTCGAGCGAGTCCGCGGCCTCGCAGGGACGCCCCCCGGCGTCGCGGAGAACATATTATGCAGCCACCAATGCCGATCGGTTAGCAGTTCAAGGGATCGAAATCGTTCGGAAAAGCAGGCCGCTCCTTTGTTGGCGCCGAGAATCACTCACGCTCACATTTGGCGTGGTGGGGGTCGACTCGCGAAAAATCGAGTTCGAATTCGGACTCGTTTTTCTAGGCGTGAAGGTGCACTCCGCCGAAAATTCGGCGCGAAAGCTCTTAACTGAACGGCATTGGAATTCGAACTCGATTTTCTAGCCGTGAAGGTGCACGCCGCGCAAAAATTCGGCGCGCAAGGTCTTCACTGACCGGTTTGATGCAAAACACAGCACGTTCTGGGCGCGAGGGGTGCCGCCCGGACGAAGCGCGAGCGAGAACTGCTGGAAGGGTTCGAATTCGAACCGTGATTCTTGCGCGAGAAGAGGCAGCCGGCACGAGCTCCAAATCGAACTCGCCGATATAGCGGAAACGCGATCATGCGCTGGTCGCTCAGAAACGGCCGTCGACGCCGATCCCGAAGCCGCTTGCGCCCACCGCGCGTGGCGTAATGCGCACCGTGGCGGGCAGGTCGGAGCGCACGAGCTCATCGCGACCGCTGGCGAGACCCGCGACGAACAGCACCGCACCCGTCGCCTGGACCACGGCGTCAGCGGACAAGATGGCGATCGTTTGTACCTCACTGAAGGCGCCGCTCACGCACTTGGTAGCGAGCAACGGATCATTGGCGCACTGGTAGCTGCGTGCGCCGATCGCGGCCCAGGGCCCCACCACTGGCACGATCAGCCAGCCCGCGCCGTTTTCGAAATTGGCGCTCGCGCCGAGCACGACCGCCGTACCGTAAGCGATCACCAGTGTCGCCAGACCTCCGCCAATCAAGCCATTGGCGGAGCGGTGCTCGACGCGATAGCCGGGTGGCACCGGCAGCCCCCTGCGATACGGCAGCAGCGCCGGATAAAAACCCGACGCGAGGTTCGGTGGAACTTGCAGCGAGCCGTCCGCTGGGGGGTAACGGGGATCGGGTGCCGAGTCGGGCGGAAGTTTTGCGGGCGGAACGGCAACGGGTGCGGGAGCTGCGGCAGCGGGTGCGGGTGCTGCGGGTGCGGGTGCCGCGGGCGCGGGCGCCGGCGCGGGCGTGGGAGCGGGAGGAGCCGTGCTCGCGGGAGCAGGGGCTGGGAAGCTGGCGGTAGATTGCGCCAACGACTTGCTCGCAAACGACAGACCGAGTGCCAAGCAGACACCGCGAGCGCACCAACCCCCAAACCCACTTCCGACCATCACTTCTAGGAATAGCAGGAGCCGAGCGCGGTGGCCAGGCTGCGCAAACCGTCAGCGAACCAACAGTGACCAGACGGGCACCGTCAGTAACGAGAGAATCAGTCCCCAGCTCACGAACGCAGCTGCTAGCTCAATTGCCACACCGTAGGCCATCATCAGCGCTCCGGCCGTGATCATGGTGGGCATGGCGGTCTCGAGCACTGCGACCTTGAACACCATGCCCTGCGCGCCGAGCGCACGCGCGAGTGCCCAGCCGATGCAGGGAAACAGAAACAGCTTGAGCCCGAGACCGAGCGCAAAAACGCGCGCTGGACGCGGCGGGGTGAAGCGCAATTTCAGACCGACCGCGAACATCGCCAGGGGTACGAGCGGCGCCGCGGCTGCGGCGAGCACCGGTTCCAGCGCGGCCGGGTGCGGCAGCGGCAAGAGCGCGATCAGCAGCGCCACGAAGGGCGGGAAGAACAGTACGCGGCGCGCCAGCTCGCGCGGCGTCGCGCGCGCGTCGCCACAGACTTTGGCCAGCGCCAGCGGGGCGACGGTGCTCAGTAACAAAAACGAACCGAGTTGGTCATACACGGCGGCAAACGGCAGCGAGCTTTCACCGAGCAAACCGCTGCACAGCGGAAAGCCGAGAAAGGACGTGTTGCCGAGCGCGGTGGCCAGGAATAATGCCGTGCTGCTGCTCTGATCGAGGGCCAAGAGTCGCTGCGCCAAGCGCGCGATCAGATAGGCGAGTCCCGCCATGATCCAAGGCACCACGACCAGGACTGCTAGCGATGGGCCGACCGTCATCTTCGGCACGAGGCGCAGCACGGTGGCAGGAACGCAGATGTCGATCACGAAGCGATTCAGCACTTCGGCGGCATTGTCCGGCAGTCGGCCGAGCCGGCGCGCGAGGTAGCCCGCGAAAAGCAAAGAACAGACCAGGAAGAGGGCTGAACCCATCGCGGCCGAGCTTAGCGGACTTGGTCGCGCGCACGCAGTGGTAGGCTCAAATCCCGAACCAGTCCGTGGGCGGCAGCGTGCTCGTGCCTGAGCGAAGCTCGAAGTACAGGCGCGGATTACCGTCGCTGTTACCGACGGTGCCGAGACGCGTGCCCGAGGACAAGTCGTCACCGACTTTGACATCGATCGAACCCAAGTTCGCGCTGACCGTGTAGTAACCACCGCCGTGATCGAGGATCACGGTGCGGCCGTACGCGGCGTACGAATCGGCGAAGGCGACGCGCCCGGCCTGCACTGCGCGCACGACCGAACCCGCGGGAGCGAACATTTCCAAGCCGGGCCCCTCCGAGCCCGCGCGCTGCGCGCTGCGGATTTCACTGCGGCCCGTGATCGGAAAGGGCAAGCGCCCTTTGAGGCTGGCAAAGCCGCCGCTGGCCGGCGCCGAATCTGCGGGCCCCACGCCCGCGCCGTACACCGCCGTGTGCGCCGAGCCGACGCCGCCGGAAAATGCGCGCGCGAACGCGTTGGCGCGGTCTTGCTCCGAGAGCAGCGCGCTCTGGGCGGCGCTCATCGCGCGCACTTCACCCTCGAGAGTGGAGCGGCGGGTCTCCAGATCCAACAATTGCTTACCGAGCGCGACGCGGCGCTGGCTCAGCTCGCGTTCGAGCTTCAAATCGCGACCGATCGCGTTGCGCAAGCGCTCGAGGCGCACTGCGTGCTCGACCAGTGCCTCGAAGCCGCCACCGACAGGTAAGAGCCCGGCCTTGGCCAAGCGGACGTAGACGCGCCCGCGGGCGACGGTGCGCGCGTGCGCGCTGTCGGTCTCTTTGCCGAGCCGCTCGAGCTCGGCTTTGCCGGCGGAGGTCTGGCGCGTGAGCTCGCTCAGCCGTCGTTCGGCGTCACCGCCGAGATCGCGCTTGGCCGCGGCGGCGCTGGCAACGGGCTCGGCCGCCTCCGAGGGATCGGTCTGATCGTCGGGCTGGGGAGCATCCGCGGGTGCGCCGATGGCCGCGGCGCTGGCCGCGAGCAAGAGCACGCCCAGAAACGGGCTCATCGACTTCATGCGCTGAGCAGCCTTCGGACGCTGAGCAGCGCGGCCAGCGCGCCGAGGGCGGCGCCCGAGACGACTAGCGCGAGCGCCACGGACCAGGGCAAGAACGAGGGCGTCATCCCGATCAGAGTCGCGAAGCTGGCATCGAAGTGGCTCTGCACGATGGCAAACAGGCTGCCCAACAGCACCAGGGCTAGCGCAGCGCCGAGTCCGCCTTGCACCGCCCCTTCCACGACGTAGGGGCGACGCACGTAGTCGTCCGTCGCGCCCACCAGCTTCAGCACTTCGACTTCGATTCGGCGACGTTGCAGCGCGAGGCGGATCGTGGACGAGACGACGCTGATCACGGCGGCCAGCACCACCAACGCGAGCAAGCCCGAGGCCGTCACACCACCGGCCAAGAGCGCGGCCAAGCGATCGCTCCATGCGGCGTAGGTCTCGACGCGATCCACGGCGGGCAACGCGCCCAGTTGTTGCGCGAGCTTGTCGAGCCGGCCCGCCGCAAACTCACTCTGTACGCTCACCTCGAGCGAGGCCGGAAAAGCTTCGGTCGGCAATGAGTCGATGATCGGATCGTCGCTCTGACCCGTCAGCTCGTGGCGCGCGTCTTCGCTGGATACGAACTTGACGTCGGTCACGCCGTCGCTTCCGCGCAGCGCTCGCTCGATGGTCGCGATTTGCTCGCGTTCTGCGCTTTTTTTCAGGTAAACCGAGGCGCGCCCAGTGCTGGTCCAGCGGTCCTTCACGTGGCTCACGTTGACCACTACGAGCAGCGCAGAGGCCAAGCAAACGAAGGCCACGGCCACCGAAAACACGCTCAATGCGTGCAGTCGCCAATCGTTTTTGGTGCCGCGCCATGCTCGTTCGATGGGAGTCATTGTCGACCTTTCACGCCACGCGCCTACCGGCCAGGTCCGCGGCCTCGTCCAAGCCGTTCGGGACGTCGGTGGCTTTGCCTTCGTCGAGCACGACCACGCGCCGCGGGCGCACGTCGAGCAGCGTGCGATCGTGAGTCGCGAACAGCACCGTGACGCCGGTCTCGTTGATGTCCTCGAGCAAGCCCAAAATATCGACCGCCAATTGCGGATCGAGGTTGCCGGTCGGTTCGTCCGCCAGCAAAAGCGCGGGCTCGCCGACGATCGCGCGCGCCACCGCGACGCGCTGCTGCTCGCCGCCCGAGAGCACGCTCGCCAGATCCGCGCCGCGCCCGGCCAAGCCCACGCGCTCTAGCACCTCGCCCACGCGCGTCCGGATCACTCGCGGTGGCAACCCGAGCACCTCGAGCGGCAGGGCCACGTTGTCGAGCACGCTCCAGTTTTTCACCAGCTTGAAATCCTGGAAAATAATCCCAATATTGCGGCGCAAAAACGGGATCGAACCCTCCGTGAGCCGGCCGATTTCGCGGCCCAAGAACAGAATCCGCCCCGCATCCACGCTCTCGGCCGCGTACAACAGGCGGAGCAGCGTGCTCTTGCCGGCGCCCGAGGGGCCGGTGATGAACACGAACTCGCCGCGCGCGATTTCGAGCTGTAGCCCGCGCAAGACCGGACAATCCGCGCGATAGGCCTTGTGCACGCCTTCGAACGTCAAAACCGGGCGATTCGAGGCCGTGGGATCGAAGCGGCTGCCCTCGCGCAACGCCGAACGAAAGGCGCGACTTTTTCCGCCGAATTCCATCGGCTCGTGGTTAACAGGGAGCTTGGTGAAGGCACAACTTTTCGGCACACTCCGAGACGAGGTCACTTGAAAGTCGGCTACTTCGGCTTGCCGCTGGGCGCCCATTTGTTGTTGCGCGATGGGCACGAGCTCGATCCGTGTGTGCTCTCGCCCTTGTCCGCCCCTGGGCGGCGGCGCGTGGCCCGCCAAATCACGCCCGGCTCGTTCCTGGATGCGCTCGGGGCGCCACGAGAAGCTTTGCGCAAAAAAATCGAGCAGGCGCTCGCCCGCGCCCAGCCGGCGTTGATCGTCAGCTGGTTCTGGACACGACTCTTACCTGCCGCTTGGCTGAACGTCGCGCCGTACGGGGGGGTCGGCGTCCATCCGTCGCTTTTGCCTCGGCACCGCGGGCCCAACCCTTACTTTTGGAGCATCGACAGCGGCGACCGCGAAGCCGGCGTGACTTTGCATACCTTGGCTCCAGAGTACGATACGGGCACCATCCTGCTCCAGCGCGCGATCCCGGTCGGGGAGCGCAACTCCTGGCAGCTCGCGCGCGCGCTCGATCGCCCCTCGCTGGCTCTCTTGAGGGAGGGGGTGGGGCGCTTCGCGCGCTCCCATCCCCCCACGCCGACCGCACAAGACGAGCAAGCTGCCACGTGGGCACCCGAGCCGACCGGCCGGGAGCTGAAAGTGGACTGGGCTTGGCCAACTGAGCGCATTTTGCGGCGAATCCGCGCTATTTCACCGGTGCCAGGCTTGGCCGTGGAAGTCGGCGAGCTGCGCTTTTTCGTCACTCGGGCGATACCAGCCGCTGATTTCGTGCACGCCCTAGAGCCGGGTGAGGCGGCCGTCATGGGCTGGCCGGGCACGCTCGCGATCCGCACCGGGGACGGCGCCATCGCCGTTGAGCGTGCACTCTTGGACGACAGCGAAGAGGCAGCAACAGACGATGACGATCCGAACGCAGAACCGAGCGAGCTCGATCGCCACGCACTGGCCGAACTCGTCGCGCTGCGTGTGGGTCGGGTGGCTCCTCCTTAGCGAAGTCCTCGGCGCAGGATCGAGCGCTTGGAATCGCGACCCTCGATGATAGACTCAGCCGCTCTGGAGGAGTTTGGATGTCCGATCCCGTTTCGGCAGCCCGCGCTGCGCGTGAAAATCTTGCTCGTGGTTTGGGTGCATTGCAGAGCCCGGGTGTCCCCCCGCATTTGATGTCCGTTGCCGAGCCGGTGGCGCACGCCATGAGCGCGCTGCACCGGATCGAGGCCAGCCACGGTGCAGCGGCGGGAGAGGCGGGAACGGTCGCCTTGGCCGCCACGCGCCAAGCCCTGGCCACGCTGCAACAAGCCGCGGGCCAGCACCCTGCGGTCGATCACGCGCTGGAGGCGATCGCCGGATCGCTCGGCCTGATCCATCAACTATCGCAGGCCGTGCAAGCGCCCGCGGTCTCGCCGTTCGCGGGCACGGTGGTGGCCGGAAATCCGGCTCAACCGTATCCGCCGCAGCCGCCGCAACCGGTGGGGCCTGCCACGCAGCCCTCACAGGCCATGGGCTATCAGCCGCGTCCGGAAGCGGCGCCGCAAGTCGCTTATGCGCAACCTTCGGTGCAACAAGCGCCACCGCCCCAAGCATGGCCGGCGCAAGCCGCGCCGCCCGCGTATCAGGCGCCCCCGCCTGGGTATCAGGCGCCCCCGCCCGCGTATCAAGCGCCCGCTGCCGCACCCGCCGTAGCCGCGGCTGGCTTTCAGCCGCCCGCCACCGCGCGCGCTGGTGCGCCCGCCGCACCGCCACCCCCTGTGGCCCCGGGCACGATTCGCTTGGAAGCCGAGCTCGGCGCGCACAGCGGTACGAATTTCTACAAAGGCTTGAGCGGCAACGACGTCATCGACTCGGGCGGCATCTTCATCGCCACTTACCAGATCCCGCCCATCGGGCAGCAATTGTCGCTGCGCGTGTCGATGCCCGGCGGTTACGAGTTCGAAGCACTGGGCATCGTGCGCTGGACGCGCGACACGCCGGACGGCGGCGATGGCAAGCCCGGCTTCGGCGCGCAATTCACCCAGATCACGCCCGAGGGTCGCCAGCTCGTGTATCGCTACGTCAGAAATCGCGAACCGCTGTTTCACGACGATCTGTGATTTTCGGAACATGAGAGCGCAATGACAAGCGCTCGCTGGGCCGCGCTTGCCTGCGCTCTTTGGGTGGTTTCGTGGGCAGCGCGGGCGCGGGCGGGGGATCCGTACCTGCAATGGTACACGGTCAAGACGCCGCATTTCCGTGTGCATTACCACGGTGGGCTGGAAGACATCGCGCAGCGCACCGCGAGTAGCGCAGAGTCGGTGTATCAGCGGCTGGTCCCGCAGCTCGGTTGGGCGCCGAAGCAAGTCACCGAAATCGTGATCACGGACGACACCGATTCCGCAAACGGATCGGCCTCGGCCTTGCCCTACAACATCGTGCGCTTGTTCGCGACCGCGCCCGACGACATGTCGCCGCTCGGTGACTACGACAACTGGATCAACGAGCTCGTCACCCACGAGTACACTCACATCCTGCAAATCGACAACACCTCGGGCCTGCCCGCGGTGGGCAACGCCATCTTGGGCAAGACCTTCGCGCCCAACCAAGCGCAACCGCGTTGGATCTTGGAAGGGTTGGCGGTCGTGATGGAAACCGAGCACACCTCCGGGGGCCGGCTGCGCTCCTCGCAATTCGACATGTTTTTGCGCGCGGACGTATTCGAGCAGCGTTTGGCGCGCCTGGATCAGATCAGCAATCCGGCGCGCCGCTGGCCTGGCGGAAACCTCTGGTACTTATACGGCGCCAATTTCATCGGTTGGATCGTCGATACCTACGGGCCGAACACCTACGCCGCCGTGGCCACCGACTACGGCGCGTCGGTCGTGCCCTGGGGCATCAACCGCGCCATTCGGCGCGTGACGGGCCGCACCTACGAGCAATTGTACGAGGGTTGGCAGAACTATTTGGAGCGCAAGTACACGGCCCAAAAACAAGCCGTCTTGGCCCGCGGCTTACGCGAAGGTCGGCGTTTGACGCAGCGCGGATTCAGCGCCGCGACGCCGGTTTTCATGCCTGATTGCGGCCCGCGCAAGGCGGGCCCGCGCGTGGTTTACGCGCGCGATGACGGCGACACCACGCCCGGACTTTACGCGCTCGATCTCGCGGCCGCCGAGCCCGACCAAAGCGCCGAGCTGGTCGCGCGCACGAGCGGGCACGGCTTGTCCGTGGACCGCGATTGTGCGCTCTATTTCGACAACTCGGCGCCCTCCAATCGGCTCTACTATTTCGGCGATCTGCTGCGGCAACCGCCGAATACTCGCTCGCCGGCGGGCACCGAGCGCAACCGACAGCGGCTGACCGTGGGCAGCCGCGCGAGCGCGCCCGACGTGAGCCCGGATGGTCGCTGGCTCACGTACGTCACCAATCGCGCGGGCACGAGCACGCTGCGCATCGCGCACCTCGACGCGCAGCACGAACTCGAGGACGAACGCGCGCTCGTGCCCAGCGCCGAAGCCGAGCAGGCGTACACCCCACGCTTCTCGCCCGACGGCCAATCGGTCGCGTACAGCGCGTGGACGCGCGGCGGTTACCGCGACATCCGGATCGCCGATGCGCGCCGCGGGTCGTTCTACGAGGTCACGCACGACCGCGCGCTCGATCAACAGCCGGCTTGGTCGCCCGACGGGAAAACGCTGTATTTCGTGTCCGACCGCACGGGCATCGCCAACGTGTTCGCTTACGAGCTCGGCTCACAAAAGCTCAGCCAAGTGACGAACGTGTTGACCGGCGCGTACATGCCGGCCATCTCGCCAGACGGACGGACGATGGTTTACGTCGGCTACACCTCACGCGGCTTCGACCTGTACCAGCTGCCGCTCGAGAGCAGCCGCTTCTTGCCGGCTCCGGACAGCGTGGAAGATCGCTCGCCGGCGTTCGAGCCCAGCATCAGCCACAGCTGGCCGGTCGAGAGCTACGACCCACTGCCCACGCTGCGGCCGCACGCCTGGACGCTCGCCTACGGGCCGGGCACGTTCGGCAACGCGTTCACCATCACCACCCAGGGCTCGGACGCGATTGGCAGACATGCCTTCGACGCGAGCGTGACGATCCCGGCCAGTTACGATGGCGAGCTCGGCGGGAGCGCGAACTACTCCTACAATCGCTTGCCGTTCTCGTTCCGCACGGGCGTTTTTCGTTCAGCCACACCGCGCAACGACTACCGCTACGGCGATCAGCCGATCTTCACCACCGAGCATCTGACCGGCGTCAGCACCGGCGTCTCCTGGGTCGCCCCCGGCGAGTTCGACAGCCAAGGCGTCGCCCTGAGCTATACGATCGCCGATTTCAGTCGAGATTTGCCGGTCGGCACGCGCGCCAATCCGTACTCGCTCGTGCCCTACACCCCCGATCGCGGCTACTTGGGCGTGCTGCGGCTTGGCTACTCGTACAGCAACGTGCAGGGCACCGTGTACGGCATCGGCGGGGAAAAGGGCTTCTCCGTCGGAGTGAGCGTGGACGAAGCCGCAGAAGCGCTCGGCAGTCAGAGCACGCTGACCGCAGTCGGCGGCGTCGCCACCGCTTATCAGCTCATGCCTTGGGGCCGGCACCATGTGCTCGCCCTCGCGTTGTCCGGCGGCACTTCGACCGGCAGCTACGTGCGACGCGGCCTGTACACCACGGGCGGCTTCGTCGATGAGTCCCTGTACGACAGCTACAACAGCGTGATCCGCCAAAGCGCGTTCGTGCTGCGCGGCTACGCGCCCGGCCAATTCATCGGCACCAGCTACAACCTGCTCAATGTCGAATACCGCTTGCCATTGCTCTACGCCGACCGCGGCCTGAGCACGCTGCCCATCTTCCTCCGCACCCTGAGCGGCGTGCTGTTCTTCGATTACGGCGGCGCCTACAGTAAGCTCGACCCGCAAAAGCCGCTCGATGCATTCCACGGCAGCATCGGGGCCGAGCTCTGGGTCGACGCGATCACCGCCTACTTCCTGCAGAGCAATTTACGCTTGGGCATTGCCAAGGGCCTAGATCACGATGCCCCCCGCCTCCAATCCTACGCCGTGATCGTCTCCGGCTTCTAACGGTCAGCGTGGTGCGCGGCGTAGGCGGTCGTTTCGGCACCCGTCTGAGCGCCAGACGTTACTTGCGAGTCATGCCGAAGCCACGCCATTGGCGCCGAGCATCACTCACACTCACATTTGGCGCGGTGGGGTAGACTCGCGAAAAAATCGAGTTCGAATTCAAACTCGATTTTCTAGCCGTGAAGGTGCACTCCGCGGAAAATTCGGCGCGAAAGCTCTTAACTGAACGGCGTTGGGATTCGAACCACGATTTCCTGTGCGGAATGGGGGGGTTGTGATGGTCACGCGTCGCTTCGCGGCCGGCAGAGCCTTCGGCGTCCGGGTGCGGAACCCTGAGGGGATGCGAGGTGCGATGCAGGAGCGCGAGCGCCCAGCAGGGGACGATGTTCGTTCACGTTCACGTTCACGTTTGCGGTGGATCGAGCGCGGCCCTCCTTTTGCGACTTTCTTTCCCGGATCGCGGTTGCCCTGCTAGCCACGCCTCATGGCCAAGGCTCTGTTCTCGTTCCTGTGCGCTCTCTACCTCGGCGCGTGCGTGATGCCGCCCTCGGCTTCGGAGAAGGCGTCGGACGCAGCGCGTGAGCTCAACCTGTCGGCGCGCTTCGGCAACATGGATGTCGCCGCCAAGAAGGCGTCCAGCGAGGCGCGCGCAGATTTCATCCAGCGACATGCGCTCTGGGGCAGCGAGATCCGGATCGTGGACGTCGAGCTGGCTGGCATGAGCATGCCGGACTCGGACCACGCGGTGTTCGAGATCAGCTACTCGTGGATGCGCAACAACGAGAGCTCGATGCGCAGCACGCGCGTGATCCAACACTGGAGTTCGCTCAAGGGCGCGTGGGCGCTCGAGAGCGAGAAGCGGGGCGCGGGCGACGTGGGCCTATTCGGCGAGCACGTCGACGTACTGCGTCCGGCTCAGCGCGACGCGCAGTTCGCGACCAAAGTGATTCGCGAAGACTGACGCCGCGCTGGTTCCTGCGCGACCGCGCAGAGCGTTTCAGCCCTTCGACTTCTTGGTCGGCTTGCTCGCCTTGCGAGCGGCCTTGGTGGCTTCAGCACGGCGCGCCAAGCGCTCCTTCTTCTTCTGCTGGCCCTTGCGGCGAGTCATCTTTTCCGAACTGCGGCTGTCAAATCGTCCCATAGTGTCTTTCCGTATCTTTCTAGGGCACGGCTAGCGGGTGCCTGGCTCTCGAACTACCCGAGAGCGCCGGGGGGTTGACCGCATACAGTGCTTTTCTCGGCGGGGAAAGTCTTTCGACCTTCCCTGATCGAGCTGGCAGCCGGGCGAGGGCTGGAAGGCGACGAAACCCGGAAACTCAGCCGCTCGAAGCGTCTTCGAGAGCGCGCTCGCGGTCTCGGACTTCGAGGCGATAACGGCTGTTGACGGTCTCGATGTAGAAGACGTCTTTGGCCGCGAGGCGCAACACGCGCTTGACCGGAGTGGTAACGTATTCGTGCATTCCGTCGGAGAACTCAATCACCACGACGGAACCTTTGCGAGGAGCGCGGACCAAACGACCCGCGACGGCTCGTGAGCCCCGACCAAGCTTCCGCAGCACGACTTGCACGGTGTTTACTCTAGCAATCTCCCAAAGCGCGTCCACCAGGGTTTCTCCTCAATGCCAAGTTTTCATCGCACCTCGGACCTGGCGGACCTCGTGAGAGGTCAGGTGCCGTGGTTGAGTTTCGTCGGAGCTTGAATTTTGAGTGTCGGGATGTGTATGCCCTCGCCCGCCGATCCCTCGAGATCCGCCCGCATCTGAGGAGAGTCGGCCTGCGGCGCAGGGCGAGAGCCGGGACATGCTCAGAATCCGACGGCCGCGGACACGCGGAGGTAAGGACCCGCGAGCGAAAGCGTGCCCAGGTCGACGGGGGCCGGGCGCTGCGGGCCTTGTCCCTCATCGGGCGACAGCTGGAGCGCGCTCGAACCTAGGTAGCCATAGCCGCCCTCAGCGATTGCCCAGAGCCGTGGCCGAAACCAACCCTCGCTGCGCGCCGCGTACAGCTCCACGGCCGCGCCCGCGGCCGCGTCGACACCGTAAGACCAATGCCGCGCGTGGCGCGTCGCTTGCGCGACGTTGTCGTCGAGCGACGCCGAGCTATGCGCGAAAGCCGGCAGCACGTTCACGAACAAGTACAGGGGGGGGATCAGGTGATAGCGCAGCTCTGGGCCGACGGTCAGGCGATGCACGTCGAGCTGGGTCGCAGCGCCGCGCGCGGTCGAGCTCTTCTGTCCGTAGTCCCAGAAGCCTACTGCCGCCAATGAGAAGCGCTGCAAGCGAAATAAGGTGCCGCCCAAACCCAAGCTCACTTGCGTGAGCTCATCCGAATCCGAGAACGCATCGTAGCCCGCGTCCGACACCTTCGACACGCGCACGCCCAATGACGCTTGCAAGTACGGTTGGTGCGGGGCAAAAGGTTCGGCCTGGGCGCTCGCCGCGGAGAGCCAAAGCGCGCCCAGTAGCAGCGACGAAATCCGGAAACGCGCGCTCATCACTTCACCCCTCCCAGTTCCAAACCACTGTAAAAACGGGCATACGCCGTGGATGGGGCGAGGGCATCGAGCACCGTCGCGCCGATGCCCGCGCTGATTTCCCCGGTCAGATGCAGGGCAATGGCGCTGCGCTGCCCATTCGCGCCCTCGATGTCGAACACCTGGCTCACCGGGCGCTCGGCGATCAGAGACACCGGATGCAGCGTCGCGAAGTCGACGCTCGCGAACCCCAGCTGACCGGAATTGTACGCCCACACGCGCTCACCATCCGGGGCCACTTCCAGCGAAAGCGCGCCGTTGGTCTTCATTGGCGCGCTCTCGCGCGTGTGCAAATCGAGCACGTAAAATTGCTGGTTGGGCGTCTCCAGGAGCTTGTGATCGAAGAACCGCTCCCCGGGCACGTCGATCACGTTCTTGACCGACACGCCGATCTCGGAAGATTCGATGCTGCGATACAGCGCGCCCGGCGCGCCGCTGAGATTGAAGTAGGCGATCTTGGTCACGTTCGCGCCGTACAAAAGCGCGACGTCGCCGTCCGCGGCCGTGTTCAACTCGGCGGTGATTCGGCGAATGCCCGTAAAAGCCGCCGGCATTTGCACCGACTGCGTGGTCGCCGTCACGGGATCGACGAGCACGGCGCTGTTGCCGACGAGCGCCACCAAGCGCAGGCCTTGCGAGTTGTGCACGAAGTCGATCGCCGCCGGCTGACCGCCCACGTCGACCAGATTGGTGACCACGGAGTAGTCCTCACCGTCCTCGGCGGGAGCCGCCAGCTGCAGGACGAGCACGCTCGTGCTGCCGTTCACGCGCACGGCAACGCTGGCCGAATCCGCGTCGTACACCACCTGCGCGGGGCTCGCCGTGCCACCCGCATCGGTTTTGGGCAAGGGCACGGTGACCGCATCGCGATCGGGCTGTGCGAGGTCGATCAACACCAAATCGGCGTCGCGCTCGACGATTAGAAAACGCCGCGGCTCGCCGCCAGGAACCGCCATCGCGGCCGTGAAGGTGAAGCGCTGCGGGCTGCCGCCGAAGCTGAGTAAGGTCTTGGAGCTGAGCGCATCGGCGCCGGACTGCGCCAAGTTCACGAGCACGAGTTCGTTCAGATTCACGACCACGCCGCCCCCGCCGTACACGACGGCCCATTCATTTTGCGGATCGAGCACCAACTGTTCCATGGGCTCGGTCAAAGTGTACGACTGCGAGATCGCGGGCGAACTGCCACCATCGATCAGCAGCAGCTGCGGCCGCTCGTCCTTCGGCGTGCGCTGAGGTTGCACGCCGCGCGACAGCACGAACAAGGTTTGGCGATCGGCGGAGGCGCGCGCTGCGACCAGGTTTTTGCCGAGGCCAAGCGAGCGGCTGCTGAGCGTGAACGGCGAAGGCGAGCTGAGCATGGTGACGCGCTCGAGCGCGGCGTCGAGCACGGCCACCGAGCCAGTGAGCCCGTAAGCAGATGTCAGCCCATTTTGACTACTGGGCGTGTACGGAGTGTCCCAGCTGCTCGGACGCCCGCCACAGGCGAGCGCCAGTGTCCCACACATCAACCAAGCAAGCTTCTTCATGATCTCCACTTCCCGTTCCGGAAACCGAGCGCGATTGAGTCAGCGCGCAACGACGCGCGCGGCGATCTCGAAGCCGCTCAACGTTTGAGCGGCGCCGGTGTCGAGATCGATGAAAGTAATGCGACCCTCGGGGTGCTTCTGAGCGACGAAGCCGCGTTTCGCCAAAGGCACGATGCCCGTCGCGCCCGGCAGCGGCTCACTCGCGAGCGCCACGAAGTTCTGTTCCAGGTTGGCCAGGCCAATCACGTACACGCCGCGCACCGCGCTCGTCGCATCATGTACGGTGACGAGGGCCTTGCCCGTGTCTGCGTCGGAGAACGCGATCTCGGTCGGCTCGGCGTCCGTGCCCACGATTCGCGGTGAACGGACGGCCTGCGTGGGCACGATGCTAAATAGGCCTTTTTTCGCGCTGCCTGCGGGCGGCGTCTGCAAAGTGATCGCGGTCTGCGAGTCGGGCGCCACGTAGATGCCGCGCACCGCGCCTTGAACGTCCACCGTCCGAAAGCCGAAGTGATGCTCGCCCGGCGCCGTATCCAGCAAGGTCACGTGATTACTCGGAACCGCGTTCGCGTACAGCAAAGCCAACTGATCGCTCGGCGCCAGGGTCACGCTGCGCACGAGCTCGCCTGGGATCGACGCGCGGTCGAACTGATCCGGATCGGTATCCGGCGCAGGCACTGCGAAGCTCAGCACCTCGGGCGGCGTCGCATCACCGAGCACGGCGGTTGCGGTCTTACCGTCCGCGCTCAGATCGAGATCGGTCACGTTCGAATCGAGCGTCAACACTTGGCGCGAGCCGGACGAGAGATCGATGATCTCGACCTCGGGGCTACCGTCGACCCGCACCACGGCGAAGCTGCCGTCGGGCGCGATGTTGACGTCCCGAGCGTGTGCGGAGAGCGACCCGGAGCCCACGGTGAGCAACGCCGAAAGCGCCGGATGGTCGCCCAAATCCACGACACTGATGCCTTCGTCGACGACGGCAAAGGCGTGCTTCGAATCCGCATCGAACACGACTTGGCTGGGCCGGAAGCCGACGCTCAGGCGCGTGCTCTCGGGAGGCGAGGCCGTCAGATCGATCACGGTCAGCTCGGAGTAGCCGTTCAACGAGTCGGGGGTGCCGCCATCGAGGTGCGCCGCATCCGTCCAGGCGATGGCGTACTTCCCGTCCGCGCTCACCGACCAAGCATTGGCGCCCGTATGCGTCGCGATCGTCACAGCGCGAATTTCCGTGGCGGTGGCCTGGAACCAAGTCGCATCGTGGCTGCCCACGTTGATCACGATCGCCGAATCCGTGCCCGCTTTGCTCGGCACCGCCGCCAAGTACGTCGGACCGAAGCCGGCGTTGGTCATGCGCACCGACAGCGTCTGGGCGTCGATCAGAGCCACGCGCCCGCTCTCGGGGTTGGCGCTCCACAGCAGTTTGCCCGTGGCGACGGGCGCCCGAAATGATTGATCGAGCTCCTTTTCCGGCGGAAGTGGCGCGTTGGGGTCGACCGCCGCTGACCCACCGCCGGGTGCCCCAGCCGCATTGTTGCCGCTGCCGGGGTTGTTCGGCGTGTAGGCGATGCCGCTGGCGTCCGCGCTCCCGCTCATGCCACAGCCCGCGCCGAAGCCGAGCGCGAGCAGAAGCACGCCCAGCTGAATGCGCTCAGTTCCCATTGACCACCTTGGCGGCAAGTTCAAAACCGGTAATCGTGCGCGGCACGCCGGTCTCGAGGTTGATGAACGTGATCCGTCCTTGCGGGTGGGATTGCGCGATGTAGGCCACGCCCGCTTCTGGCACGAGGCCCGTCGCGCCCGGCAAGGGTCGACTCGGCAACTTCACCGAATCGATCACCAGCTCCGGCATGCGCACCACATAGGCCGAGAAGTTCGCATTTCCGTCGCTGACCGTGACCACCGCGCGCGGCGTCTTGCCGGCGCTCTGCGCCACCGCAAACACCGGCGCGTCCGTGGTTTGCACGCGCACGGGCGTCGCGCTGCTGACGGGCACGGCCGCAAAGCCCGATTTCCCACCCGCATCGCCTGCAGTCAAAGACGCGATGGCGTACGCCCCGTCTGGCGAAGGGTAAACATCGCGTACGATTCCGCGCACGTCCACGGTGCGATAGTCGAGGAAGGTCGCGCCGGGCGCGGTCTCGAGCACCGTCAGATGGCTGCTCGCCAGCGCGTTGGTGTAAAGGAGCGCGGACGTGCCCTCGGGCGCGATGTTCACGAGCCCGAATTGTTCGGCGATCGAAACGCTCTGGAAGCTGGTTCGGTCGCTGAAAATCCCGGGGATCGGCAGGATCACGAGCGTCGAGCGCGGCGCTTGGCTCGGCGCGCCGCCATTGGGGGGGCCGGCGCTGTCCCCCCCTTCGCCGCCTTCGCCGCTTGCACCCGCTTGCTCGGTCTCCTCACCGTGATCGCCGCCCGCGCCGCCGTCGCCGTCGGGGGTCGGCATGGGTGCGATTGAATCACCACGCACGACGGCCAGTGCCGACTTTGCGTCGGAGACGAGATCGAGATCCGTCACCGGCCCGGACAAAGTGACCGAACTCAACGCCCCCGTCGCGAGCTCCACCAAGGTGATGACCGCGCTCCCCTCGTGGCGCACGAACGCGTAGCTGCCGTCGGGCATCACCGAGACGTCCCGCGAAGATACGTCTTCATGCAACGGGTCGTCGGAAACGGCTTCCTCGCGCAGCACGCGCGGCCCGTTTTTCGAGGTCAAGTCGATGATGCTGATGCCCGACTTGGCCACCACGTAGGCCTGCTTTTCGGCATCGTCGATGAACACCCGCGACGGCACCAAGCCGACCACCAAGCGCGTCGCGACCGGCTGACTGCCACGCAGATCGATCACGCTCAGGTCCTGAAAATTCTCGGTCGGATCCGCCATCAAATCATGTGAGTCGGTCCACGCGAGCGCGAATTTGCCGGTCTTGCTCACCGACCAAGCGTTGGCATTGCCCTGCAGTGGGATTGGTCCAATCGCCTTGACCGCGCCCGTCTCGTTCGCGCGTAGCAACGTCGCGTCTTTGCTACCGACGTTGATCACGAGCGCCTTGCTGGTGTTCGCGTCCGTCGGCAACGCGGTCAGAAAAGTCGGACCGACTCCAGCATCCACGAGCCGGACCGAGAAGTTCTTGGCGTCGACGATCGCGACCTTTCCCGTATCAGGATTGGCGGTCCACACCCAGCGACCGCTGACCACCGGTGCGCGATAACTCTGGTCCTCCTCTTTCTCGGGCGGGACGACGTTCCCCGAGCCGGCCGTGCTGGGAGCGCCCGAGCCAATTCCGAGGCTGCCGCCGCTCGAGCCGTCAGAAGGGCCCCGTCCGGCGATGCTGGGCGCTGCGCCGTCAGACGACGAACAAGCCGCCAGCCCAACCGCGCCAAAGAGCAACCACATCCCGCTCGCCCGCATGCTGCAGCTGCACTGCAAGGCCTGCGCCAAGTAACACCCGCAGCACTCGCGCCTCGGCATTGGACGCGCAAGCCGGGCGTTTCAATCACTTCAACTCGAATCAGCGTTGGCCGGGATCGGCACACAGTCTGACATTCGTGTCAGGGCAGCCTCAGTTCGGAGAGGTGACGCCCTTTGCGCCGTGCTCGGCGAAGTAGGCGCGCAACACCTCGCGCGCGAGCATCGCGCCCTTGATCTGCCAACTCGGGTTGTTCACGACCAAAGCCGCGATCGCGACCTCGGGCTTGTCGGCCGGCGCAAAGCCGACGAACCAGGTGTAGAAGCGGTTGTCCTTGTAGCGGGTGAGGGTGCCGGTCTTTCCCGCCACCTGAATGCCGGGTAAGTACGGCGTGCCGCGCTCATCGTGGAAGCTCTTGAACGCCGAGCCGTTGTCCACCGTTTGACGCATCATTCTCGTCAACTCGGCGGCCGTTTCCGGCTTCACCGCGCGCCGCAGCACGCGCGGCGGTCGGTCGTCCTTCCACAGTTGCTCTTGGCCCTTGTAGACCGAATCGACGATCCGCGGTTCGAGTGCCGCGCCGCCATTGGCGACCGTTTGCGCGAGCTCGGCCGCGGCCAGCGGCGATAGCGTCGTGTTCCAAAACCCTGCCGAAGTTCGCGCAAACTCCAGCGGGTCCTCGGGCATGGTGATTTGGGGCGCCTCGTTGGCCACCGCGAAGGGCAGCGACGCGCCGAAACCAAACGCGCCCGCCATCCCCGTCACGTCTTCCGGGGTCAGGTGCTTCTGTGCCAAGCGGGCGAAGACCACGTTCAAGCTGCGGCCGAGCGCCATGCCGATCGTCGCGCACCACTTGTCTCGAATTGGATCATCGATCAGCTCGTCCGGCGAAATACGGCTTTTTCCGCCGTGATAACACTGCTCGGTTTCGGCGTTCAGCCCCGCGCGCTCGATCAACGCCGCGCCCGTGATCACCTTGAACACGCTGGCCGCAGGCGCCTCGGCGCGCGCGTTGACGTCGAACTTCTCGCTGGCATTCACGTAGCTCGCGTAAGCCAAGAGCCGCCCGGTCTTGACCTCGATCATGACCACGCCGCTCTCCGGGATCCGGAACTTCTGCATCTGCGCCCGAGCCGCGCGCTGCACGACCGGATCGAGCGTGAGCTGTGCGGTGCGTCCCTCGCTCAGCGGCGCCATCACCCGCTGCGGGCGCAAATCGAGCCGCATCAAGTCGAGCCCGTCGAGCTTGGGCATCTCGGCCGCATTCCGCTCGAGCCGGCGCAGGGGGCTCTCGAAGCTGACTTTGCCGCGCACCACCGGCACGAGCGCCGCAATGATGCCCGCCGCAGCCGCAAGCCCGAGGTATTTCCCAAACCGTCGCATCGACCCTGAACGAGTTACCGGGGTTGGCGGAAGTGGGCCAAGATCGCGGTTGCCGGCCCACGGCCCGGCCTCGTACCTCAGGAAACGTAGACCTGAACGTAAACCATCTCCTCTCTGTCCTAGGGGCTGCCCCCTAGCTGCCCGCGTGCACAGGCTCTGCCCGCCGCCTCGGTCTCATGGGGCGTTTTTTCGTTCACGTTCACGTTCACGTTCACGTTCACGGGGAGAGCGGAGCGGCGGGCATCGGCGTATGCTGCTCGGGAACATTTCCGGAGGTTCGAAGCACGAACGCGATGAGCGACACGCCCATTTCAGACCGTTTCGAAGTCGACAACACCTCGGTGTTGATGTTGCTCGCTGGACCTCAGTCGAGCTTGCTCGCAGAGGTGGCGCGCCAGAGCGGAGCGGAGGTGAGCCTGCGCGGCAACGTGATTCATTTTCAGGGTTCGGAGCACGACGTGCGCTTGGCGCATCGCTTCGTGAGCGACGCGGCTGAGCTCGTGGGCAAGGGCTTCGAGATCAACTCGAACGACGTCGTGAGCTCGATCCGCGGCTTGCGCGCGGATCCCAATCGCTCGCTCACCGAGCTGCTCGATGAGACGATCATCGTCAACACCAAGCGTAAACCGATCCGGCCCAAGAGCGCCGCGCAGCAGCAATACGTCGAGGCCATCCGCAAGAACGACCTGACCTTCGGCATCGGCCCCGCCGGCACCGGCAAGACTTACTTGGCGATGGCGATGGCCGCCGCGGGTCTGATGCAGAAGCGGTACAAGCGCATCATTCTGGCTCGCCCCGCCGTCGAAGCCGGCGAAAAATTGGGCTTTTTGCCAGGCGATATGGCGGAAAAAGTCAACCCCTACCTGCGCCCCTTGTACGACGCGCTGAACGACATGCTCGAGTTCGAGCGCGTGGAGCAGCTGCGCGAGCGCGGTCAAATCGAGGTCGCGCCCTTGGCGTTCATGCGTGGGCGTACGCTCAACGATTCGTTCGTGATCTTGGACGAAGCGCAAAACGCGACCAGCGAACAGATGCGCATGTTCCTTACCCGGCTCGGCTTCGGCTCCAAAGCGGTGGTCACCGGTGACATCACCCAGACGGATTTGCCGCACGGCGCGCGCAGCGGCTTGCGTGAGGCACGCGAGTTATTGAGCAACGTGAGTGGCATTTCGTTCTGCGCCTTCACCGACGTGGACGTGGTGCGTCACCCCTTGGTGCAAAAGATCGTGGTCGCCTACGAGCAGCGCGACGAGAAGGTCCGCCTCGAGCGCGAACGCGAACAGCAAGCGCGTGACGAACGCCAGCTCCGTGAACGCCGGCGCGAGAGCGAGCGAGACAGCGACCCATGAACGAGATCCGCGCGCTCAGCCCCAACGCGCGGGCCTCGGTCGATCGGCTGGGGGGGCTGGCAGAGTGGCTCACGCTGCACCCAGACCAAAGCGGAGATACGCTGACGCGGCCCCATCCACTACTGCTCTTGGTGCGGCGCGGCGGGTTCTTGGTTTTGATCGCGCCCGCTTCCGTCTGGGACAAGGGGCGCGATCTGCTGCGTCCTTACTTGGACAAGTTCGCGAGCGTCGAAGCGCGCTTGGTGCTGCTCGGTCGTCCGCGCGACGCCGATCTGAGCCAGGCCTTGAACCTGGGGCTCTGTGCTTTGCTGGCCGAGGCGCCCGCGCCGGAAGAGGTGTTCGTCGCGCTGCATCAGGCCTTCGAGCTGATGGACGTCAAAGCGCGCAGCGAGAGCCGCGGCAAATGGCTGACTCGATATCGCTACGAGCTCGGTGAGCTGATCGAGATCGCGCGCGCTCTGACCACCGAGCGCGAAATCGACAAGTTGCTCAACTTGATCCTGGAAAAGGCGCGTTTCATCTGCGCCGCGGACGCGGGCAGCATGTACGTGGTCGACGGCGACGATCCCGTGCTCGCTCGCCGCCAACTGCACTTCAAGCTCAGCCAAAACGACTCGGTCTCGTTCGACTCTCGCGAGTTCACGATGCCGATCAACACGCGCAGCATGGCCGGTTACGTCGCGCTCGAGCAAAAGACGCTGCGCATCGACGACGTGTACGACATGCCCGCCGGTTCGCCCTTCGGCTTCGATCGCTCGTTCGATCAGAAGGTCGGCTACCGCACACGCAGCATGCTGGTCACGCCCCTGATCACCAGCAAGGGTGAAGTGATCGGCGTACTGCAGCTGATCAACAAGAAACGCGAGCCCAAACAGAAGCTGCTCTCCGCCGATGATTTCGAGCATGGCGTAGTGCCGTTCGACGAACGCAGCGAACAGCTGGTGGCTACGCTCGCCGCGCAGGCGGGAATTGCGCTCGAAAACGCCATCTTGTACCAAGAGATCCGCAAGATCTTCGAAGGCTTCGTGAAGGCCTCGGTCGACGCGATTGAAGCCCGCGACCCGACCACCAGCGGCCATTCGCGCCGCGTCGCGGACCTGACCGTCAACTTGGCGGCGGCCGTCGAACGCACCGACACCGGGCCGTATCGCGACGTGCGTTGGCAACGCGAAGATCTGCGCGAAATCGAGTACGCCTCGGTGCTGCACGATTTCGGCAAGATCGGCGTGCGCGAGCACGTGTTGGTCAAAGCCAAGAAGCTCTTCCCGCACGAAGTGGGCTTGATTCAACAACGCTTCGAGTTCGTGATCCGCACGCTCGAGGTCGAGATCATTCAGCGCAAAATGCAGGCCATGAGCCGCGGCGCGAACAACGCCGAACTCGCAGAGCTGGATCGCGAATTGGCCGAGAAACGCGCTGAAATCGAAGAGGCCTGGCGGATCGTCGAGCATGCGAACGAACCCTCGCTGCTCGCGGCGGGCAATTTTCAACGCATCGAGGAGCTGGGCCGCCAATCCTACGCGCGCCTGAGCGGCGAAATGTCGACCCTGCTCAGCGCCGAAGAAGTGAAGTCCCTGAGCGTGATGCGCGGCTCCCTCACCGCCGATGAGTTCGACGAAATCCGCAGCCACGTCTCGCACACCTACCGCTTCTTGTCACAAATTCCCTGGGGAAAAACCTTCTCCCGCGTGGCGATCATCGCCGGCTCGCACCATGAGCGCTTGAACGGCACCGGCTACCCCAATCGGCTTCGCGCCGAAGAGATCCCGCTGCAATCCAAGATGATGAGTATCAGCGATATCTTCGACGCGCTGACCGCCAGCGATCGCCCGTACAAGCGCGCCGTACCAGTACAAAAAGCCCTAGATATTCTGGGCTTCGAAGTCAAAGACAACCACGTCGACGGCGAGCTCGTGCGCATCTTCACCGAAGCGAAGGTTTGGGAAGGCGTGATGACCGCGCCGGCCAGTGCTCGACATTACGGCCAGTGATTGCGGACTGGAGCGGGAGGTGGGCTGCGCATCCCGCGGCGAGCGCAGATGCATGAGCGACGAGGAGCCCGCTCTGCGAAGGTGGTACCCACTCCGCGCTCTCGCCGCCTGCGCCGCGCCATGTTAAGTGCGCGCATGCCCGAAATTCTACAGGTCAACGCACGTGAAATCCTGGATTCTCGCGGAAACCCGACGGTCGAAGCCGAAGTTCAAACCGACAGCGGTCTAGGCCGCGCGGCGGTGCCGAGCGGCGCTTCGACAGGTGAGCACGAAGCCATCGAGCTACGCGACGGCGACAAGAAACGTTACCTCGGCAAGGGCGTGACGAAAGCCGTCGCCAACATCAACGACGAACTCGGGCCGGCGCTGATCGGCCTCTCGGCGCTGGATCAGCCGGCCATCGATCAGGTGCTGCTCGAGCTGGACGGCACGCCCAACAAATCGAAGCTCGGCGCCAACGCAATCTTGGCCGTGTCGATGGCCGTCGCACGCGCCGCCGCGGACACCGTCGGCCTGCCGCTTTGGCGCTACTTGGGCGGGATTCAGGCGCGCGTGCTGCCGACGCCTTTGATGAACATCATCAACGGCGGCATGCACGCCGACAGCGGCCTGGAAGTGCAAGAGTTCATGGTCGTGCCCATGGGCTTCGACAGCTTTGCCGAGGCGCTCCGTTGCGGCACCGAGATCTTCCACAGCCTGAAAGCAATCCTCAAAAAAGAGGGAATGACTACCTCGGTCGGTGATGAAGGCGGCTTTGCTCCGCGCTTGTCCTCCAACGAAGAAGCCATTCAACGCATCATCACCGCCATCGAAGCCGCGGGTTACAAACCGGGTGAACACGTGGGCATCGCGCTCGACGCGGCCGCCAGTGAATTCTACAAAGACGGCAAGTACACCTGGGACAAGAAACCGCACAGCGCCGCTGAGCTAGCCGAGGTGTACGTCAAGCTGTGCGAGAAGTACCCACTGGTCAGCATCGAAGACGGGTTCGCCGAAGACGATTGGGACGGCTGGAAGCTGATCACCGACAAGCTCGGTAGCAAAGTTCAACTCGTCGGTGACGATTTGTTCGTGACCAACAAGCAGCGTCTCGCGCGCGGCATCGAAAAGAAAATCGCCAACTCGATCTTGATCAAACTGAACCAAATTGGCTCATTGACCGAGACCCTCGACACCATCCGCCTGGCCAGCACCGCGGGCTACACGTCGATCATCTCGCATCGCTCGGGGGAGACCGAAGATGCCTTCATCGCGGACCTCGCCGTGGCTACCAACGCGGGCCAAATCAAGACCGGCAGCCTCAGCCGCAGCGACCGCATCGCGAAGTACAACCAGCTGTTGCGCATCGCCGAAGAACTCGGCGATGAACAAGTTTATTCGGGCAAAACCCCCTTCAACAAGCGCTGACTCTGGTCACAACGCCGGGGTGGAGCCGGGTCCGACTTCACCCCGAAACGGATCTGCCTAGTCCGCCCAACGAGGGATTAGCCTTTTTTTGCCCAGCGGCGGGGTTTGCGGCCGCGTAGGCCGAGCACGTTGAGCGGTTCGTCGGACACTCCGAAAGAGACGATGTCGCCGAGGCGCACGCTCACGGTGCGGTGCGGGCCGTCGAGGTAGAGCGCGGCGTCGTCCATTTTGCTCTGCACCGAGACCTCAATCGAGGGTCCGACCACGAGCTTCAGCAATTTGAATTTGCCGTACGGAGAGTACGGTTCGCGCACGACCAATTGCAGCTGATCGGAGCTGAGGGGGAGGATGCGGCCGCCCGCGGAGCGTTGCGCCGCGGTCGAGCCCGCGGCGGGGCCGATCCAGATCCCGCTCGAGCGTTGCTCTTCCTTCTTTTTGTCGACGTGCAGAATGTAGCGCGAGGTGGCGGCGGGACCGGAGTGGCAATAAAGCGCTTCGTTCAAGACGCGCTGCGAGCGCATCCGACCATTGAGCGACACGGTCATCCGCGTGAGCAACATGCTTTTCAGCTTGCCATCGAGCGCGCGCTGCAAGTGTCCCTCGAAGTCGCTGCGTTGCGCGGCACAAAAGAAGCCCACGCTGTGAGAGGGGGCGCTATTTACGCCCAGCACCGGCACATTGCCGACGTTGTGCGAGGCGGCAAGCAAGGTGCCATCGCCGCCGACCGCGATCACCAACGCGGCGTCCGAAGTATCGAACGCGGCGTGCGCGCGTTGTAGAAAGAGGGCCTTGGCGCCCGCGCGATCGAGCACGCGCTCGACCTCTTCCATGGTGCGTGAGTGCTCCTTGTGCGACGCGAGCCAGCTCGCGACGCTCGGATCGCGCTTCTTGATCAGGTTTCGCGCCCGCGGATCGCCCTCGTCTTCGACGAAGCGGCGATAGGCAGTGCGCTTGCCCACGACGATGACGTGTGGACGGCTCAATGGAATTTCTCCGCTAAGCGCCTGAGCGCAAGCTCGGTTTTGGCGTCTTCGATCGCCCCGCTTCGACACAGCTCGAGTGCCTCGGCCAAGGGCAGCTCGATCACCGCACCGAAATGTTCGAGCGCGGAGCCGTCGAGTTCCGGCTCTCGCCGCGCCTTGGGGTCGACTTGCACCTCGAAGAAAAAGTGGCGCTCGGCGACGAATCCGGGCGCAGGAAATGTGCTGTGACCGAGTGGCGAGAGGGCCCCCAAGCCGACCTCGAACCCGAGCTCCTCGAGCAGCTCACGCTGTGCGGCGTGCACGACACCCGCGGGCGATCGCTCATTGCTTTCGACCAAACCCGCGGGCAGCTCCCACAAGTGGCCGTCACACGCCTCCCCGGGCAGCGGGGAATGCGCGCGATCGCGCAGGGTCAGCGGCGGCCGGAAAGCGCTGCGCAAAAACACCCGCCGAGCGCCGTCCGGCGCGACGAAGTGCGCCGCGATCACGACTGCGTCAATTGCGTTGCGATCAACGGCGTCGTACAGGAACGGCGCGCTCTGCGTCCCGTCTGGATAAATGGCGCGGTAACGACGGCGCACCAATCGCAGAAAACCGGTTTGGTCGGGCGGCGACAGATCCTCCAGCAGCTCCAGCTGGATGTTGGGAAATGACAGGTTGGCGCGGTGAGCCATGCGGCGGGCATTCTACAGTGGTTCGCCGAAGATCCAGCGCCGAGCCGGACAGCGCTGCGGACAATCTGCTTTCTGACGCGCAAAAACGCGTGCTAAAAGCCGGTCATTCCGGCCTTGCCGGGGAGGACCCATGTTGCAGAAACTCGCTGTCATCGGCCTGTGCTTGGGCACCCTCACGCCTGGCCTGGCCCTGGCTGCGCCGGCCGAGAAACCCAAAGCCCATTCCACGCTCGACCTGGGGAGCAGCAAGAAGGCGCTCGAGAGCGGGGACGAAGCGCGCGCACTCGCCGCGCTGGACGAGATCGAGCTGGCCGCAGATCGGAAAGCAGCGCCGCTGGTCGAGGCCTTGCTCGTGCGCGGCGCGAACAGCAAGCTGCTGCTGCGCGCGATCGGCGTCGCAGGAGCGCTGGGCGCGTCGTCGTCGAGCACTGCACTGGCGCCCTACGTGAGGCACCGCGCAGCAGAGGTCCGCCATGCTGCCGCGCAGAGCTTGGCGCGAACCAAAGGCAGCGTGGCGATCAGCGCCCTGCGGGACGCGTTGCGCGGGAGCGATCCCGCGCTACGCGGCACCGCGGCCGAGGGCCTCGGCGCACTCGGCGCCAAGGAAGCCGTACCGGATTTGTTCGTGGTGCTACCCAAAGAGGTGCCCGAAGCCGCCGGCGCGATCGGCGCGCTGTGCAGCGCAGACCAATGCCAGCGCTTCGTCGGGTTGCTCGGTAAGTTGCCGTTCGACGTGATGGAAAGCGGCTTTTTGCCGCTGCTTTTGCGCACGGACGCAGACGTGCCGGACTCGGCGAAGCTGCGGCTGATCGAGCAACTCAGGCGTATGGCCACACAAAAATCGAACGCGCTGCTGGCGACCGCGCTGGCTGCTTACCCCGCCAACGGCAATCAAAAGATCCGCACGGCGATCGACGCCGCGCTGCACGGTCACCCCGTCACGAGCACCGAACCATGAGCTTTCGTCGATCCCTTCTGGCGCTCGTGCCCGCTTCGCTGTATCTGGTCGCGTGCGGCGCGGCCAGCGTCAACTCGAGCAGCCGGGCGCTCGATCCTGATTGGCAAAATGATTCCGGTGCCTCGATTGCGCGGGTGGAGCAGCGGCTGCACGCGTTACCCGCGGTGGCCAACGCACGCGTCGCCGTGGGCGTCACCGACGCGGGCCTAGTGGGGACCACGCTCGATGGGCAGTCGCGCTGGACGTACGCCGGACACCCCAGCTCGGCGCCGATCATCGCTGGCCCGCTCGTGATCTTCTCCGAGAGCAATCAGATCATCGCGCTCGACGCGGGCTCGGGCCGCAAGGCCTGGAGCATCGCGAATCGCGGCCTCAACCTGCGCGGCGCCGCGAACGACGGGACGAACAGCGCGCTGGTCCTCGCAGATGCGCACCGGAGCCTGTTTCTCGGCGTCTCCAGCTCTGGTTCCACGCTCGGCTCGGTCGAATCCAAGGTCGAGCTGGGCGTCCCCGCCGCGCGTGGTGGCCTGGCGTTCGTCCCTTGGAGCAATCAATACGTCTCCGCATTGGATCTCAAGAGCGGCGAAGAAAGCGGGCGGCTACTCGCCCGCGAGCAAATGAGCCAAGCGCTCAACTTCGGCGGAGAGCTGTACTTCGGTGAGCAAGGGCTGATTCGTCTCGACGAAAAGGTGCGCTTCGCGAGCACCAATCAAGCCAATCACGTCGGCTTGCCCAAGCTCGATTTACCAGGCAAGCCGAGCTGGCTCGGCAGTGGGCTCGCGAACTCATCGAGCCAAGCCAATGCGCGCACCAAGATTCGCATCTTCGCCGCGCCAGCTTCGAACGGAAGCGGTGAGCTCACGCTCGGTGCCGGCACTTTCGTAGCCACTTACTTCCGCGTCGTGCTCGGGCTCGACAGCAAGAGCGGCGCGCTGCGCTGGGTGCGCGCGCTGCCAGTGGACATCGTGGGAGGTGCGGCCGCGAGCTCCGGCTTCGTGCTGTGCGACGAAAGCGGCAAGCTCTGGTCCCTGGACAAAGCGGGCTCCGACGTGGGCAGCCTCCAACTGGGCTCGAAAGTGCGGCTGTGCGCGGTCGACACGGGGGCCGAAAGTGTACCGAGCGCGCCTGCGCGCGGCGCCCTGGCCGTCCAAATTGGCGACGCGCTCGACAGCCTCGATCCGAACATGGCCGAGGCTCAGCGCTACCTGGTGAACGAGCTCGGTAAACAAGAAGAGCCGATCGTCACCAAGACCTTGATCGACCTCTCGAGCAGCCCGCGCATGCCGCCGGATCTGCGACTCGAAACCCGACGCTTGCTCGCGCTGCGCAAAAATGGCGCGGAGTACATGCTGAGTGCGCTCGCTCGGCACTATGACTTCGTGTCCGGCGTGCTCTTACCTCCGCCCGTCGGCCCACTCGCCGACGCACTGGCGGCCAGCGGTGAAACGCGCGCCGCGCCGCTGCTCGCCAAGCATTTGAACGACCCCGCCAACTCCGCGGAGGATGTCGCGCACGCGGCTCGCGCGCTCGCGAAATTGGCGACACCCACCGAATACGAAGATCTGCGCACCTTCTTCGCGCTCTACCGCGCAACGGCGGATGACGAAGCATTGGTGGCCGCCGTCGTGTCCACTGCCGAAGCCCTGCTGCGCATCGGCGGCGCGGACGGCCGCGCAGTCGTGGAACGCGCGGCGCAAGATCCGCTGACACAAACCGATGTACGCCGTGCATTGCCCGGGGTTCTGGCCCGGTCCACGGCGAGCGCCGCCGCGAGCACGTCGCCGCGCTAGTTTCGGGGGAGCTTCGGACCACGAACTACTGCAAACGGTACCAGCAGCCCCCAGACCGAAAAACACTCGCGCGCTGAAACCGGCGGTTGGGCCTTGGCGTAACCATAGCAAGCGATTCAATCGCATACGATTCAACAGGAGTCAGCCATGAGCACAGAAAAAGTCTTGGAAAAACGCATGTATACCGCCGTAGCGAGCGCCACGAACGGCCGCGAAGGTCGGATTAAGAGTGACGATGGGACGCTGGATTTGCCCGTGGCGCTGCCCAAAGCCATGGGCGGCAATGGCGCCGGCACCAACCCCGAGCAGCTATTCGCGGCCGGATATTCGGCGTGCTTCGGCAGCGCGTTCAATCACGTCGCCCGCTCGCAAAAGATCAAAACCGGTCCCGTGACCATCACCGCCCACGTCACCATCGGCACCGTGGGCGAGGCCTTCGGGTTGGCCGTGGAGCTCGTGGCTGAGGTGCCGGAGCTGCCGCGTGAACAGGCCGAGGCGCTGCTGCACGCTGCGCATCAAGTGTGTCCGTACTCGAACGCAACCCGCGGCAACATCGTCGTCGATCTGCGTTTGGCCTGATTCGAGGAGAATCATTGCCCCGTCAGAGCCCGCTACCCGCTCTCGAGCAACACCTGTGCTTCGCGCTGTACCGCGCGTCACGGGCGATGATCCGCGGCTACGCGCCGCTGCTCGAGCCCCTGGGGCTGACCTACGCGCAGTACTTGGTGCTCGTTGTGTTGTGGGAGGAAGACGGGCTGGCCGTGAGGCAGCTCGGTGAACGGCTCTCGCTCGATTCGGCCACGTTGACACCGCTGCTCAAGCGGTTGGAGGCGCAAGCTGCGATCGAGCGGCGCCGTGATCCGGAAGACGAGCGCGTGGTGCGCGTGCGACTCACCGAGCACGGCCGCTCGCTTCGGGCCCAGTGCCGTGATTTCCCCCTTCAGGCTGCGTGCGGGCTAGGTGATTTGGCCGACGCGGCGCTCGCCGCCCGCATCACCCGCCTGCGCGAAGAGTTGACCGAGCTTGCCGATCAGCTGGAAAAATCAGAGTAATCGCTTCAAGGCACGAGCCCGACGCGGCGGCCCAGATCGGACACGAACATGCCGCGCGGATCGTACTTGGCTTTCGTCGCAAGCCACTGATCGAGGTTCGGGTACATCGCGCGAAACGTGGCGGGATCGAGGAACGAATCCTTGCCGAGATAGATGCGGCCGCCGGCGTTCAGCACCAGCGCGTCCAGGCGCTTGAGCAGCTCGGCAGTTCCTCTACGAATCGGAAAATCGATCGCGAAGGTGTAGCCCTCGCGCGGGAAGGACAGCACGCCTTCGCTCTGTTTGCCGAAGCACTTGAGCACGTTGAGAAACGGCAGCTGGCCCGACGAGAGGATTGTGCCCAAAATCTCGCGCAGGTGGCGCGGACCATCCTCGTACGGAATCACGAACTGATACTGAGCAAAGCCGGCCGGACCGTAGCCGCGGTTCCAATGCGCGAGCATGTCCAGCGGGTAAGTGAATTGCTCGTAGTGACTGAACGCCGACGCCCGCCCTTGGATCTGCTGCAAGAGCGCGTTCACCACGCGAATCGTGAAGCGATTGAGCGTGAGCGTCGGCAGCTCGAACGGGACGGTCAGCTTGGGTGGTCCGGAGACGCGCCGCGGATCTGCGGCCAAGGCCGGGGGCAACTCCTCGAGCCGCGCATGGTTGCCGAGCGCGAGCACGCCGCGCCCGAGCCGCGCGCCGGTCGCAAACACGTCCAAAGTGGCAACCGAATACGGGAACGCGTGATCGTACTCCTTGAAGGCCGCGAGCATGCCCTCGAGATCGTTCACCTTGATCGAGCGCTGACGAAAGTACGTCGTCTCGATCTTCTTCAGCCGGATGGTCGCGGTCAGGATCACCCCCAGCAGGCCCATGCCGCCGAAGCTGGCCCAAAATAGATCCGAGTTCTCCGTGCGGCTCGCGGTCAGGACTTCACCGCTCGCGAGTAGAACGGTGAAGCTATCGACGCAGCTGCTGAAGGAACCCTGCACGTGGTGCGCTTTGCCGTGAATGTCGTTGGCGATGCAGCCGCCAATGGTCACGAACTTGGTGCCAGGGGTGACCATCGGGAACCAACCGCGCGGCGCGAAGTCGCGCAAGATGTGCTCCAAGCTCACGCCGGCCTCACAGCTCAAAGTCCCGGTCGCGTCGTCGAATGCGAGGTAACGGTTGAAGCTCGTCATGCCGAGCACGCGCCCGCCAGAGTTGAGCGCTGCGTCACCGTAGCTACGGCCCAAGCCGCGCGGCACGGTTCCTCGCGAGTCGAGCGAAGCGCGCACCTGCGCTTCGAGCTCCGGCACACGCAAGTCGCAGTCGGCGCGCGTGTTGGCTCCCCAACCCGAGAGTCGGGTCAGGTAAGGCTTGACCGCGGGCAAGGTGGCGAGTGCGCCGCCGCTCTGTTGTTGCTGCAAGCCGAGGCTTTTACCCACGCCATCCATCTACGCGGTCCTAGCAGGCCGCTCGCCGCGCGGCAAAAATACACTTGCTCGGGCCTTTCACGGCCCCCGCCCAAGAGTGATACGCTAGGCCTCGAATGACCTTCGAGCGCATCCGGAACCGGCTCCAGAATGGGCGACCGTTGGTCGTCGACTCGGACACCGCAGCCTCTTTCCGCGCACGCGGGGTCGAGCTCGATTCGCCGGGCGCGTTGGGGCTGATGCTGCGCGAGCGCCCGAGCGAGGTGCTGGCTCATTACCGCACGGAGGTTCACTCCCGGGTCGACGTGTTGTCAGCGCTGACTGCAGATACCACCCCACGCGCGCTCGCCGAAGTCGGCATGGAGCACCGCGCCGCTCAGCTCACGCGGCGCGCAGTCGAGCTTGCGCTGGAGGTAGCCGCGGAAAGCCCGAATCCAGTCGCGGTGGCCGGTGTGCTCGGCTCCGACATGGTGAGTCCGGTCGCGGCGGATCGCCTGCACGATGAGTTTACCGAGCACGCGGCGCGTCTCGCAGCCGCCGGCTGCGAGCTGCTCTTGGCGCGCGGCCAAGGCTCCCGGCTCGGCCTGATGGCCGCGGTGGTGGCGGCCGCACGCACCGAGCTCCCGACCTGGGCCGTGCTCGAGTTTGCGTCGGGCGACGAACTGACCAGCGCGGGCACCGCGGAGGATCTGGTCGCCACGTTGGCCGAAGCAGGCGCCAGCGTGATCCTCTTCGAGGTGGCCACGGTGGATTTGGGCTTGGCGTACCTGCAGCGTTTTCGCCCGGCCTTCGCGCTGCACGGCATCGCACCCGGCGTGCTACTCGCAGGCAGTGAGGCGAGCGTGCGCGGCTTTCATGACGAAACGTCGAACCCCGAGCATTGGGTCGAGCGCGCGGTCGATTTGAGCGCGGGCGGCGCGCGAGCCATCGGTGGCGGCGCGGGCACGACCGAGGCCCACACCCACTGCCTAGCGCAGGCGCTGGGATCCCTACATCCCTCGCTTCCGGTGCAAGCGAGCAAGGCCGACCTCGACCCGGGTCCACGCGACTGGTAAACGCCCAGACCGACAATTTTTAGTTCGATCGTCCACAGGCCAGCTTGCACTCCGTCAAGCTTGCTCCAGGACTACCCCTCTCGAGACCAGACACCGTGGATTCAACCGACGACCTTCGCCCGCTCCGCACGAGCGATGATTTGCTCGAGCTCTTCCACAACGCGGAAAAGCCGCGCTCCGCGTATCGGATCGGGACCGAAGCCGAAAAGTTCGCGGTCGACAGCCAGACCGGCGCACCGCTCGAATACGACGGCCCGCGCGGCGTCACCCGCATCTTCGCGGACTTCATCAAACGCGGTTGGCGTGAAGTACGGGAGACCCCGGACGGCCCGGTGATCTCGCTGCTGCGTGATGAGCACTCGATCACACTGGAGCCTGGTTCGCAGTTCGAGCTCAGTGGTGCCGCCGTCAGTAGCATCCACGAAACGCGCGCCGAGTTGGACGAACACTTCGCGGAGCTTGCCGGGATATCGAAAGAGATGAACCTGACTTGGTTGGGGGTGGGCTTTCATCCCTTGGCCAAGCAAGCGGACCTCGGTTGGGTGCCCAAGCTGCGCTACCCGATCATGCGTGAGTACCTGCCGACGCGGGGTACGGGCGCGTGGGACATGATGCGCCGCACCGCCACCGTACAAGGCAACTACGACTTCTCGGACGAAGCCGACGCGCTGAAGAAGCTCGTGGTTTGCCTCAAGCTCGCGCCGCTGGTGAACGCGCTCGGCGCCAATTCACCGTTCAGCGAAGGCAAGCTCTCCGGCTACAAGAGCCGCCGCGGCCTCACCTGGTTGAACATGGACCCGGAGCGTTCCGGCCTAATTCCCGCGCTGCTCCGAAACCCCAAGCCCGGCTATCGCGATTACGCGGAATGGGCGCTCGACGCGGGCATGTTCCTGTTCAAGCGCAACGGCCGCGTGGTCCACAACACCGGCCAGAAGTTTCGCGACTTCATGCACAACGGCTTCGAGGGCGAACGCGCCACGTTCGGCGATTGGAAGATGCACTTGAACACGCTCTTCCCCGAGGCACGCCTCAAGAGCACGCTCGAGGTGCGCAGCAGTGATTCGCTCCCCTCGCGCCTCGGCTGCGCAGTGCCCGCCCTGTTCACCGGCATCCTGTACGACGAACAAGCCCTGGCCGAAGCCGACTCGTTCGCGCGCGACATCGACGTCGACCTGCTGCTGCAAGCCCGCCCCGCCTTGGTCAAAGACGGCCTGGCCGCCAAAATCGGCGCTCGCCCGATGCAGCAGCTCGCCGAACGCGTGCTCGAAATCGCCAACGGCGGACTTTCGCGCCGCAATCTGCTGAACACCCAGGGCAAAGACGAGCGCGTGCACCTCGAACTGCTCACGAGCCTCGTTCAAAGCGGCAAAACCCCCGCCGACGCCATGATCGAAGGCCTCGACGCCAATTCGACGCCGAGCGTCGCCGAGATCATCGCGAGAGCACATCTTTAGCGGAGTCAACGCGGCGAGGTGGCTTCGATCAGGTCGTGCACGTCACTCGGCAGCTGCCGCGCTTCGTCGGTCAGGTAAGCGCGCCACGCCTCGGGCCGGCAAGATTGAGGCCCCCACGGGAGATAGTTAGCGGCGGCTACGCGGCGCTCGCGATCCGGATTTTGTCTGCTTGGCCAGCGCGGTAGAACGCGCACAATCGCTCGCGCGCGCGGCCGCGATCGTTCGCGGCGAAGACGCGCGATACGAAGCGGGCGGCCAGATTGTGCGCGAGGCGATACCTGGCGCCGTCTTCGCTGTCTTCGGGGTCGAGGAAGCGCGGGCTGTCGAACAGGCGCAAGAACAGCTCACGTGCGTCATTCGCGCTGTAGGCGTTGACGCTAGTGAAGCCGCGGAAGCCGGTAAAGCCGAGCGAGAGCACGAATTTGTCGACCTCGGCTTGAAGCTCCAATTCGAGCTTGGTGACGGGCAGAGAGATCCGCGCCCGCTCGACCAAATAAAGAAAGTGACTCACCCCTTCGGCGACTTGCAGCCACACGTCGTCGAGCGCGCCGCCGGCGGGGATTTGCTTCGATTCGGGCGGCAAGACCAGGGCAATTTCGAGTTCGTCCGCGGACTCGCGCAGGAGTACGACTTCGCGGCTGCCCAGGTCGCCATCGCGCACGAAGCGCGTCACGTTGGGTGCGCGCTCGAGGCCGTAGAAGCGCTCGAGCTCGCTTTGGATGCGTCGCAGCTCGCGTTGCCGGCGCGCGAGCGACTGGCGCGGCGCGCTCAATGGATCCCCCCGTGCCCCCGCTGCGGCGTGAGACCGCGACCGGCGAGTGCCACGGCCAGCGGCGCGGATCCGGTTTTCATCCAGCGCTCGTACAGGCGCACCACTTGGCGGTTCGAGTTGTGCGCGGAGTTGGCTTGCAGCACGTCCGCTACGCGCGCAACGATCTCGGCGAACATCGCGAAGTTGTCGGCCAGCTCGCGGAACACGTCGGGGGCGCCCGTGCCATCGCCCGCGGTTTGGCGGAGCATGGTGGCCGCACCGTCGTAGGCGCGGGCACCCAGCGTGCGCACGTAGCGCAGCTCCACGCCGCGCGTGGACAAGTGATCCGCGAAGAAGCCACTAGTGTAGAGCACACCGTCGCCGAGCGAGCGGAGCCGTTCGAACCGTTCGCGACCCGCGGCGTGCAGGGCTTCGTCGAGCAGCAACGTGAGCGGGCGCTCCAGGCTGGCGGCGTCGAGGCGTTCGGGTTTGGCGTAGTCGGCCAGTAGGCCTGCCAAGTAGTACTCCGCGGCCTCGGTGGCGGCGCAGTGCTGGGTCCGGACCGCTTCGTCGACCAAGTGATGGAAGAACGACTGCAGGTCACTGGCGAGGTCGATATCGGGCTGATCAGTGCTCATGGCAAAGCTCCTTGCGAAGGTGTGCACGCGCTGAGGGCTCTGACCTTCGAGCGACACCTGGGCACGACGCGGGGAGCGTCAACGCTCAGACTTCGAAGGCATCCGCCAAAAACCGGCACCTGCCTTCAGGGTACGGGCAGAAGTGTTTCGGCGTTATATAAATGCGCTGCTCTTCTGAGCAGGTCTTTGGCGCTTCCTCAGCACTCTCGCTCGTCGGCTGCTAGCCGCACCGGGGTAAGTAGCGCCGCGCCGAGCCGCTCCCTCGTTTTGCCGGTGGCTGATTTGCCGGTGAAGCGACCAATCCACTTCCCATCCCTTGACAGCAGGGGGCGGCTGGCTAAGTTCCTGACGCGTTGTTAGCACTCGCCTCGGTTGAGTGCTAACCGCTATACTAGAATAAATTCAGGGACTTACAGTGTTTTCGGTCCGATCTGACAGGCGATTTTGTGGGGGGAAGCAGCGCTGCCCCCGCGGTATCCGAAGCTGACCGCCGAACCGCTCTGGTCCCTTAGTCACCAAACCAACAACCCGATCGAGGGATTCACATGGCTACCAAAATCCGTCCGCTGCAAGACCGCGTGATCGTCAAGCGCGTCAAAGAAGAAGAGAAGACCAAGGGCGGGATCATCATCCCGGACAGCGCCAAAGAGAAACCGATCGAAGGCGAAGTGCTCGCCGTCGGTAACGGCAAGGTGCTGGAAGACGGCAAGGTCCGCGCGCTCGACATCAAGCCGGGCGACCGCGTTCTGTTCGGCAAGTACTCGGGTACCGAGGTCAAGCTGGACGGCGAAGAAGCTCTGATTTTGCGTGAAGACGACATCCTCGGCGTCATCGAAAGCTGATTGGGAGAATTAAGAACATGGCTGCCAAAGAAATCGTTTACAAAGAAGTCGCTCGTAACCTGATCCTCAACGGCGTGAACGCCCTCGCCGACGCGGTCAAAGTGACCCTCGGCCCGCGTGGTCGTAACGTCGTCATCGAGAAGAGCTTCGGCTCCCCGACGATCACCAAGGACGGCGTGACCGTCGCCAAGGAGATCGAGCTCGAGAACAAGTTCGAGAACATGGGCGCGCAGATGGTGCGTGAAGTTGCCTCGAAGACCAGCGACATCGCTGGCGACGGCACCACGACGGCCACCGTGCTGGCGCAAGCCATCTTCCGCGAAGGTTCCAAGCTCGTGGCCGCCGGCCACAACCCGATGGAAATCAAGCGCGGCATCGACAAGGCCGTGGAAGTGATCGTCGAGGAGCTCAAGAAGAGCGCCAAGTCCACCAAGGACCCGAACGAGATCGCGCAAATCGGCACCGTCAGCGCCAACGGTGACACCACCGTCGGCAAGCTGCTCAGCGAAGCCATGGAGAAGGTCGGCAAAGAAGGCGTCATCACGGTCGAAGAGGCCAAGAGCGCCGAGACCTCGCTGGACGTCGTGGAAGGCATGCAGTTCGACCGCGGCTACCTGAGCCCGTACTTCGTGACCGACCCGGAGCGCATGGAGTCCTCGCTCGAGGATCCGTACATCCTCTTGTCCGAGAAGAAGATCTCGAACATGAAGGACCTGCTCCCCGTCCTCGAAGCCATTGCCCGTCAGCAGAAGCCGCTCTTGATCATCGCCGAGGACATCGAAGGCGAAGCCCTCGCGACCCTGGTCGTGAACAAGCTGCGTGGCACGCTGAACTGCGCCGCCGTCAAGGCGCCGGGCTTCGGTGATCGCCGCAAGGAAATGCTCAAGGACATCGCTGTCCTCACGGGCGGCCAGGTGATCGCGGAAGAGCTCGGCCTCAAGCTCGAGAACGTGACCATCACGGACCTCGGCCAGGCCAAGCGCGTCAAGATCGACAAGGACAACACCACGATCGTCGACGGCGCCGGCAATAAAGACAAGATCAAGGCTCGCCAGCAAGAGATCCGCAACCAGATCGAAAACACCACCAGCGACTACGACCGCGAGAAGCTCCAAGAGCGCCTCGCCAAGTTGGTCGGCGGTGTTGCCGTGATCAAGGTCGGCGCGGCCAGCGAGATCGAGATGAAAGAAAAGAAGGCCCGCGTCGAAGACGCCCTTCACGCCACCCGCGCGGCTGTCGAAGAAGGCATCGTCCCCGGCGGCGGCGTCGCGCTGATCCGCGCCCAGAAGTCGCTCGACAGCCTCAAGCTCAGCGATGAGCAACAGGTCGGCGTGCGCATCATCCGTCGTGCCATCGAAGAACCCCTCCGCCAAATCGTGGCGAACGCGGGCGAAGAAGGCTCGATCGTCGTGCAGAAGGTCAAGGAAGGCTCCGGCAACTTCGGCTTCAACGCCGGCACCGGGACCTACGGCGACCTCGTCGTCGACGGCGTGATCGACCCGGTCAAGGTCGTGCGCTCGGCCCTGCAAAACGCCGCCAGCGTCTCTGGCCTGATGCTCACCACCGAGGCCCTCGTGGCAGACGCCCCGAAGGACGAGAAGCCCCCGGCCGGCGGCGGCGGCGGACACTCCCACGGCGGCGGCGGCATGGGCGACTTCTGAGATTCAGGAGTAGCTAGCTCACGCTGAGAACGGCGGACTTCGAAAGAGGTCCGCCGTTTCTTTTTTGTTGATGGGGCCGCGGTGCGGCGCGCCGCGGCACAGCCTTCGGTCATCGAGCGCTTGCGCGGCTACCGCTCTGCGATTGCCGCGGGCAGTCCGTTTCAACGTCAGCTCCAAGCGTTCGATGGGCTCGTTCAAGCTTGTGTCGTCCTGCCTGTCGAAGAGGTCGCCGCCGATGTCGCGGCGACCATGTGGTCTGGTTCCGCGCGTCAGGCGAGGCAGAGCCTGGGCGATCTTCTGATCGCAGCCGTTGCCGTAGCAAGACAGCCTCCCTTGGTTACGCGAAATCGACGCGACTTCGAGATGTTCGCGACGGTGTCGGGCGCGCGGCTAAGCCTTCTCGACTGGCCGAAACCCTCGAGCCGAAAAACCTGAAACTCGCCGCTGGAAGCGCGGCCGCATGACTTCGGCTTGCCGCGGACGACCACCTCGCCGCGCTCGGCACTCGCCGCTAAAGCCGTGATACGCTCGGCGGACGAGACATGCGGAAGTGCCGGCTTCCTCTGCGCGGGTGGGTGCTCGCGGTCATCATCTTAGCTGCAGGCGGTGCGGGGTGGTGGCGGGGTACTCCGGCTCGGGCCCTATCGCGCGCGAGCATCTTGGATGCTGGCAGGCGCCTGAACGGTGACATCATTGTCTTGAGCATGACGGATGCGTCCCTCCCGCTTGGCCAAGTCCAAGAGCTTGCCGCGCACACCAACGGGATTGCGCGTGCCGAACTCGTCTCGCACTTGGGGGTACAGATTGAAAGCAGATCTTTTGGCGCGTCCAGTCCGAACTCTGTGGTCTTGGAGTTTGCGTCCTTCGACCCAACCTCATCGCGGTTCGAGTTTCGAGGGGCTCGCCGGCTACAGCCACGCTCGAAGGGGATGGATGTGCAAGTCGCAGTTGGAAAGATACTGGCCGCGCAGTTTCAGTTGTCGTTGGGAGACGTAGTGACGATAACTGTCCCGTCCAAGGGTGCGACGCCCCGCACAGCCGCCAAGCGCTGCAAAGTCGTTTCAATCGTCGAAACCGGATTTGATTACTTCGACTCGCGTCTAATGATTACCGACCTGAGCTATCTCGCGGACTTTGGTTGGCAGCCGTCCGGTGTTTCGATTCTCTTGTCTTCGCCTGAGGCCCGGATCGGCTTTGCCGCCAAGCTTCAGCAGCAGTGGGGAACCGGGCTGAGAGTCATCCCGCTCGAAGAGCTACTAGAGCCTCTCCTACGAGGAGCCCTATGACTTCGATCTGCACCGAGTCGGCGGGACGGGTCGTCGCGCTGCGCGTCGACAGCTCGCGAGAGGTGGAAGCACTGCCGGTAGACGCCGAATGGAGCTCGAAGAAAGCGTTGCGTCAAGACTTGTTCGTCGCCGTTGGCACCTCAGGCACGGTCTCACGGGCATCCAATTTCGTTCGTGCCGCGGAGTACGCCGGCGCGAGAACAAACTACGTGAACCTCGAAGCGATGAAGCCGAACAATCCGGCCTTCCGAGAAATCGTGCTCGGTCGTGCGGAGGAGGTGTTGCCGGTGATCTTCGCTGCCAAGCCATGACCGCCAGGCCAACGCAACGCACCGCAACCGTCGGGGTCGTCGAGCACGGGAACTCGGCGGTACTGGTGACGCTTGGGCCAGGTGGCGAGTTCCTCGATCGACGCAGCATCGATCTCACAGAACGCGGGCTACCCACTCACCCGCATCACCACCAGGGCTCGTGGGCCATGGGGCGCTACTTGAATAGCCCATGGGCGCGGCCCATCTCGCTCGCGGGTGCCGTGCTGCTCGTCGAACGGGTGCGCGAGGCGGCACAGCAGGGCGCGTGCGAGCATCTGCAGGAGTTGGCCAAGGCGCTGCCAATGCCGATTTCGGGTATCGCCATTCGCGCGTGCCCCGTGCTTCCGGCCACAATCGAGGAACGCATCGCCGACAATCGCGCGCAGACCTTTGCCGACTCGGTCATGTATCGTGAGGCTTTGGCCAGCGCCGCGCGGGAGCGCGCTTGGGCCGTGCATTGGTACGAACGTGAGCACGTGTTTCGCGACGCCGCATTGGCGCTCGGTGGCGCCGACATCGACGAATTCTTGCAGGGGATGGGGCGGGCGCTCGGGGCCCCTTGGCAAGCCAAGCACAAGCTGGCCGCTGCAGCAGCGATCGCAGCGGGGAAGCGCGGAGACAATGGCTGAATCGTTCGTCGTGCGCGGCGCGACTCTCGCCGACTATCGAGAGATGTGCGGGTTGCTTGCCGAGGTGGACGAGCTTCATCGCTCGAACCTGCCCTGGATGTTCGAAGAACCCGCAGTCGAACCGCGATCACGACAGTTCTTCGAGCAGCTGCTCGGCAGTCCTGACTCAGCCGTGTTGGTCGCTGATTCGGGAGCTCAGCTGATCGGAGTTGCAGCCGTGCTCATGCGTAGTGCTCCGGATTTTGCCGTATTCGTCAGGCAAAGTTGGGCAGTGCTAGACAACATCGCGGTGGCCAATTCCTGGCGTCGGCGCGGAGTGGGAACCGCGCTGATTCGCGACGCGGAGCGCTGGGCAGTAGCTCACGGTGCCAAGTGGCTCGAGCTTGGCGTGTACGAGTTCAACGACGACGCGCGCGCATTCTATGGTGCGCTCGGCTATGGGCCGGTCTCGACCAAACTCCGCAAACCATTCCTGGAACCGCTGGACGGCGACTAACGCGCCTCAGCGTTCGAGGAAGCGAATGTCATCGACCCAGAAGTCGAACGGCGTCTGTTCGGGATCGACCGCAAATTCTAGCGAAAGCAGTGAACGCGGATCGAACGGCACGACTTGACCGAAGCCCTTCTGCTTGAGCTCGGGCCAAGTCACGCGCACTTCCTGCCAAGTCTTGCTCAGGGAAACCGTGGCGCGGTGGCTATCGTAGCAATCGTGGCTGCATGAGCCGCCATACTCCGCCGGCGCAATCTGAGTCATCTTCGCGACGACATTGAAGCTACCGCGCCCACGCGCGTAGAAGGCGATACCCGCGTACACAGAAGCGTCGTAGCAACGGCGCGCGCTCAAGTCGGCCGCGAGCAGTGCACCCCACTTCATGAATTTTCCGCCGCTGGTGTGGAGCGCAAAGTGACTCGCCGCGCGACCGCCCGGGATGCGGGTCATGGACAGCGGGCCACCGGGGGCGGGCCGCTGTGTGCCGCTGTTGTCGTTGGATGCGCTCCAAAAGCCAGCGCGTTGCTCGAGTAAGGCGATGCGAGCGTCGTTGTCTTCGAAATCATCGATCAGCGGTTCGCGGCCGCCTGCGCGCATGGCCGGTGTGCAGGGTTCGAGCTCCAGGATGGGCGAGGCGCTGGCGACGGCGCGCGGCGCAGGTGCGCGGGGCGCACTGGCTGCAGTGCTCGGGCGCGGAGCTGGGCTTTGCTCACGCGCGAGCTGAGTTTCGGGCGCTTGAGCTCCGCGCAACCAGAGCAGCGCCACAGCGGCCAGAGCGACGCCAGAGCCCAGCGCGACCCACGCCACTCGTTGCAGCGTTTGGCGCCGGCGGTAACGGAGCAACACCTGCTCCAGCGCATGTTCGCGCGTGGCGGCACTGGGCGCGTCACCGCGAGTGGAACGCACGATCTCGCGAGCATCGGGCGCAGCCGAGTGCGACAAGCGCGGCGGTTGAGACGGCGCTTGCGAAGCACGCGGGACCTGCGAAGCGCGCGGGACCTGCGAAGCGCGCGGGACTTGCGACGCACGCGGCAACTGCGATGCGCGCGGCGGTTGATCGGGATCGGAAGGGTCGGAAGTCATGCTTTGACTCCAGGGAATTGCTCGCGAGCGCGCAGGCGCCGCAGTGAGAGATCGAACTCTTCGCGCGCCACGCGCAGCCGCGAGCTCACGGTGCCAACCGGCAGATCGAGCAGGGATGCGATCTCGGGTACGGTCAACTCTTCCAGCTCGTACAAGACGAAGACGGCGCGTTGTTCCAACTTCATGGCGGCCAAGATTTCGTTCAAATCGCGGCGGGCGCGCGCCAACTCCGCTAAGCGCTCCGGACCCGGCTCGCTGCGCTCGCGCTCGGACAGCAGCTCTTCTTCGACGAGCTCTTCGCGACGGCGCCTGAGCCCACGACGGCGCGTGGAAGCGACCCGCAGGGCAGTCGCAAACAGGAAGCGCTTTTCGCTCTGGGGGGCGATCGAGCTCAGCTTACGGCTGGCGACGACGAACACCTCTTGCGCACCGTCGTCGGCGTCCTCGGCCGATAGACCCAAGCGCCGCAGACTGCGCCAAACGAAGTCGAAGTGCGCCGCCATCAGCGCACGGATGCGTAATTCCGCCGGGTTTTCGCCGATCCGGGGCTGCGGTCGAGATCCGAAAAATGCCAAACGTACCGGGGAGCGACTGAGTTGAAGCGCGGGGCTAGCCACTAGCAATTACCATGGCCGCGGCTCGACCAGACGATCAAAAGAACGCTCCCCAAGGCAGCCCACGTGGCGGTTTTATTGCCACGCGGACGGCTCAGGGGCTGAGAGCAGCGCTCTTTTAGGGGGTCGTGGCGTCGACGATCGAGAAGTTCGAAATCGAGAATACTGACGTCTTGTAGTCGTAGACCGGCACCGGACCGCTGCCACCACTGCCACTGGCGCCGCCGCTGCCACCACTGACCCCGCCGCTACCACTCGCGCCAGCGACCTCGGCCGTGCCGCCGCTACCGCCTTTGCCGGCGCTACCTGCGACCCCCGCCATGCCGCCGCTACCGCTAGCCCCGGCGAGGCCACCTGCGCCACCTGCGCCTCCCGTGCCCTGTCCGTTCGAGAACACGTTGTAGATACGGATGTTGATCTTGATCACGCGGGTCGGATCATAAGAGCCCACCTCAGCCGTCTTGTTCGGGAGCGCGAAGGTGACCGTCGCGCGGTCGCCCTTGAAGCGAAGGGTCGCACGGTCAGCGACAGGAGACTCCGCTTCGGTGTAGCCGGTCTCTGTCGTGACCGCAGCTCCTGCGGTGCCACCCGAGCCGTCACCGCCCCCTCCGAAGGCTCCGCCGCCGCTCGTGCCCGCGCTGGCTCCGCCGCCGCTGCCACTGGCACCACCGAGCGAGCCCGCTGAACCCCCCGAACCACTGGCACCGCCGACATCTGCTCCGCCAGCGCCACCGGCATTGACGACCCGGTCGAAAGTCGACACGGAGACGAGTGATACGGTATAGCCGCCCGCGGTCGCAGCCGGCCCGCGGACATCATCGCTCAGCTCAATCGTGAGACTGAGCTTCTTATTCGTGAGATCGACGGAAGAGTAAGAGTCGAGGGTGAAATGCGTCACCTCGTGATTCGACTCGGAGGGATCGGCGTTTTCCCAGTTGGCCTCGTGCGGCCAGGTCACGCTGGCAAGTTTCGGGCAAGAATCCATCGTGAGTGTCACGTCGCTGAAATCATTGTCGTCCCAGCTCTGATCCGTATCCGAGCGCTGGAAAACTTCGAGTGAGGGCACGGGGCAAGCGCCGCCAGCACCACCACCACCGGCGACAGCGTTGCCTGCCGCGCCTGCGACGGCAGCGCCCGCCGCACCCGCCGCACCCGCGAGAGGCGCCGCGCCACCCGAACCGGCACTGATCATGGCTCCAGCGTGCCCGCTCGAACCGCTCGAACCACCCGTACCACCCGTGCTCCCCGAGGAACCGTCATTGCTACTTCCGCAGCCGACGATGGCGGCGAGCAAACCAAGAACTACGACTGAATGCTTCTTCATTTTATTTCTCTCGACGCGCGCCGATGAAGGCAGATTCAAGATGGGCCAGCCCAATGAGCCGACGGCAACAATATGACCTCAGTGCTCCGCAACGGTCAAGGCGCGGTATCCCCTGCTTTGCCCCTGTCGGCGAGCCCGCACCGGGGTGTTAAAAAACTCACCTGGATTGCTCACCTGCGTATCAATGTCGCCACATCAGTACTTGATGCAGGACTCGCGTCCATGATCCACTCGTCTCAGGAGAATTGCTATGAAGTCAGTCGTGATTGGAATCGGCAGCGGCGCCAGCCTGGAGGCGATCATGGCGGTGTATCCACGCCACAAGGCTGTCGTCGATACGTTCGTGGCGCGAGGCGAGGTGATTGCCATCGGCCCGTTCAGCGACAGGGGTGGCAATCTTGCCATCTTCCGCAGTCGCGCGGCCGCCGAAGCATTTGTCGCTCAAGACCCGTTCGTGTTGGAAGGCTTGATCGCGTCCTACGAAATTCGTGACTGGGCCGATCAGATGCTCGTGTAGCCACGCGACTTGCGCAACGGCGCGTCAGTCCTTGTCGTCAAAAGGCGCTGTTTCGAACAATAGATCGGCGTCATCCAACTGAATGGTCCGTTCCGCGGGCCGCAATAGCGGCCGGCGTGGCGGCGGCACTGGCTGCAGATCGCCTTCGTTGAGTTCGATGGTTGCTTCGGGAACGGTGCTGATCCGATACGCGCTGCGGGCGAGCGCATCGCGCGTGAAAGACGGCTCATTCGCACCAAAGGCGCGCGCCACGGGTAAAACGGGTTCCGGACTACGCACTAGCTTCTGCACCGCGCCCTTGGCGGCCGCCCAAAACGAAGGCCGCAAACCGCTGCGCCGTTGCGCAAGCCGCAACGCCGCCTCGAACGCGCTCCACAGCGCGCCCACGTTGGTGAAGCGCTCGTCGCGGTCGAGCGCCAGCGCGTGCGTCACCCAGGCATCCACCGCCAGCGGCAAATCGGGCCGGAATTTCAGCAAGCTCGGGCGAGCGCCGGTGGTCGCGCTGAGGTACTTCTCCTGCATGCTAGTGCCGGCGAAAGGCAGCTTTCCCGCCAGCACTCGAAACAAGACCACGCCCAGTGAATAGACGTCGACGCGCGCATCCATCAAGTCCGACACACCCTGCCAAGCCTCGGGCGCCATGAAGCTCGGCGAGCCCATCACCGTGCCCGGCGCGGTGAGCGGCGCGGATTGCTTCAGCCGCGCCAGACCAAAATCCAACAAGCGCACTCCGCCACCCTCGAGCAAGAAGATGTTGGCGGGCTTGATGTCGCGATGCAAAATCCCCTTGGCGTGCGCGATCTCGAGCGTACTAACGATTGGCTCGAAGATCTGCAGCACGCGATCGATCGGAATTTTGCCGCCATTCAGCTCGATCGTGAACAAATAGTCGTCGAGATCCATGCCCCGCAGCAGCTCCATCACCAGGCACAGCTCGCCTGAGTCACCGCGGAACAAGTCGAATAGCTCGACCGCGGCGGTGCCTTTGAGTGTGCTCATCGCCTGTTGTTCGCGCATCAGGCGTTCCACGGCGTGCGGCTCCCGCACCGCCTTGGAACCCAAGATCTTCACCGCCACGGTGCGCTGCATCCAACGATCGGTCGCGCGATACACCGTGCCTTGACCGCCCCGCCCGATCACCTCGAGTAGCTCGTAGCGCTGGCCAACGACCTCACCGCTTCTGTCTTGGAGCTTCGCCACGTAGACAGTGTATCACCGGACGTGAGTTGCTGTAGTTCGTGGCAGAATGACACAGTCTCGAATTGGTCCAAAGCGGCGACTTACCGGCTGAAAGACGAATGAAAACGCACTCATCGTTGCCACTCGCGGTGGGCATTATCACGGGCCCGGTTGCGCCGTTTACAACCCGAGCGCCGTGCCGAACTCCGATTCGTTCCGATTCGATATCGTGGATCACGTCATGTTGATCGTGCACGCCGACGTTCCGCCCAGTGATTCGGACTGGGCGCGCATGGTCTTGGTGCGAAACGCAAATCGCGAACGCATTCGCAGCAACTTGGTCGTTGCACCGCCACGCGCGACAATCAATGCCAGCCAGCGCGCCGACGTTGCTCAGTTCATGAAAGTAACCGGCACGAGCATCGCGGTCGTCACTGATTCGGCGCTAGTTCGCGGCATCGCGCGCGCCGTAGGTTTCTTGGGCGTGCAAGTTCGAGCTTTCACGCCCGCCGAACTGACTAGCGCGCTCAATTTCTTGATCGTGCCCCCGTCGCGACATACCGAGTTTGCTCGACGTATCGAGCAGATGAAAGCGCAGCTCGCTGGAGACCAACGCCGCGTGGCGCCGTACTGAGCGCGCGGGCACGCCATTCCTTTGTTGATGGTCAGCGAGCGCGGCAGAGCCGCACCCAGCCTTCGGCGTCGAGCTACGCCTTGAGATTTGGGAGCGGGCCGCCCGAGTTCAACAGCGGATCGCCGAAGCTCATCACGTCTTCGAAGCCCATATAATGGAAGCACGAGACGAGCATGTCGGCGAAGGTGGCTTTGTTCTGGAAGTCGATCAGGCGGCCCATCTTGAAATGTCCGCCCGCGCCGCCCGCGAGCACGACCAGCGCGTCGTTCTCGGAGTGCACGTCACCTTGTCCGAGCTCGTTCCAATGGACGACCAAGGTATTGTCCCAGAGCGTGCCACCGGGGCCATCGGGCGTGGCCTTGAGTAAATCATGTAGCGTGACGCTCTGTTCCCAGAGGTGCTTGTGAATGACGCGGATTTTGGCGAAAGCGTCGTCGTCGCTCACGTGCGAAATGTCGTGGTGACCTTCGGTCATGCCCAGGTTTTTGTACACCCGGTTACTGGTATTGCCGCTCCAGTTGAAGTTGACCGAGCGCGTGCGGTCGCAAGCAAACGCCCAAGCGCTGACCTTGAAGAACAATTGTCCGAGCGCCACGTGCTGTTGGTCATCGAACACGTTCAGCTTGGGCGTCGCAAACGGCGTGGGCGCACAGGCCGCTCCGTTGCTCATCGAGCTCAGCGTGCGCTCGATGTCGCGCAAGGCTTGGGTGTGTTGGTCGAGCCGTTGTTGGTCGGCCGAGCCGAGCTTGGCGCGCAGCGAGCCGATCTCACCGATCGCGTTGTCCAGCGCGGATTGCTTCATGGCGATGCGCTTGGCGAGCGCACTGGCCGCCGCGGGGTCGTCCTTGGCATCGCCCGCGAACAGTGAGGTGTACGCGTTGTAGGGGTCCGTCTCGGGGTTCACCGGGCTCTGCTGACCGATTGGGCCAGCGTGCGAGCTCACGTTCCAAATGTTGTTTTCCTTGGTATTGACGCGAAATACCAAGTGGCGCGTGGAAACCCCGGGGTTGTCCTTGAGCACACGATCGCCGATCTCGTGATCCGCGCTCGGGCCCGTGACATAGCCGATGGTCTGGTCCGCGCCGCCGATCGGGAAGGCCCCCGCGCCCGACTTCCAAGGCGCGAGTGATGCGCCGCCTTGTTGATGGCCGTCGGCGCGTTCCGTGGCCATGAACCTATTGTAGCGGCGATCGAGGCGATTCAAGAGCAGGAGGTCTTTGCGATACGGCTCGAGCGGCGCCAAGAACTCATCGAACGTGAAGCTGGTTTCGCCGGTGTCGATGAAGCGACGCTTGGTCTGATCGCCGTTGGCTTGAAATACGAACATGATGCGCCGAGGCGCGGTCGGCGTCGCGCCGCGGGCCGTACGCGGCAACATGGCTTCCAGCATGGGTAAGCCGATGCCGAGCCCTGCTGCACCACGCAGCAACGTACGCCGACTGAGTCGCTTGCTCATGGAGACTCCGAACTTCGAACCGGTAGATAGAGGAAGGCGTCGGTTTGCGTCAGCCCGATCAAGAGTTCGGACAAGCTGTAGGCCTTGCCCTTGAACGACTTGGAGAGCTGCGCGAGCGAACAAGCGTCCGCGGGGTCGGTGTCCCGACCGTAAAAGAAGCGGAACGATTTGGTCACGTAACAGGAGCGAACCTGCTCGCTTTGAGCCAGCAGCTGCCCGAGTTGTGCCGGGTTCGACGCAGGGCCGTTGGCGTCGTCGGTGTGATCGATGACGCTCGCGGTGTCGACCACCCCGCCTTGCTCGTCCGTCGTGCGCGGGCGGCCCACCGCGTCGAAACCCTCGAAGACCACGCCCACGGGGTCCATCAGGTCGTGACAGCCGGCGCACGATTTCACGGTGCGATGTTGCTCGAGGCGCTCGCGCTGAGTGAGGCTCGCGGTGCTCGCCGTCTCGAGGGTGAGGTTGACGTCGGGTGGCGGCGCGGGCACCAGCTGGCACAGCATGTCGAGCCGGATCTTGAGACCGCGACGCACGATCGAGGTGCGCGTGGCTTTGTCTCGCGCGAGCATCATGCCTTGGGTGAGCACCCCAGCGCGGCCGGGTGCGTCGACCTGCACGAAATCGCCGCCCGTTGGCCCGAGCAGGCCATAGTGCTTGGCGAGATCCGCGTTCGCGAACGTGTAGGGCGCGGTCAATAGGTCGCTCAGGTTGCCTTCCGGGCGCGCCAGCACGCTGGTGACGAAAGCGCGCGTCTCCTGCTGCAACAGCGGAACCAAGTTGGCGTCCAAGTTGGGGTAGAGCGTCGCGTCGCGCGTGAACGTGGTGGGCAGCGTGTCCGTGCCCAGCCATTCGTCGAAATACTCGAGTAAACGCGCGGCTTTCGGGCTCTGCAGCATGCGCCGGGCCTGGGCCTCGATTTGCGCGCTGGTCGCCAATTGATTGTTCTCGGCTGCATCGAACAGCGCCTGATCGGGCATCGATTGCCAGAACAGGTAGCTCAAGCGATTGGCCATCTCATACGGCGAGGGGCGCGTGGGAGACCCGCTCGTCGCGGCGCCGAACTCGACCCGATACAGGAACTTCGGCGACTGCAGGAAGGCGAACGCGGTGGCCCGCACCGCGCTGGCGAAATCGTAAGCGGTCAGCGATTTCTGGAAGAGTGCCGCGTACTGCGCGGATTCTTCGGCGCTGAGCGGCCGACGAAAAACTCGCTTGCCGAAATTTTCGATGAACGTACGCGCGCAGCCCATCTCTGCGCCGGCGGTCGGTGTGCAAGACAAGAAGCTGCCGTTGGCCGCGATCGGATCCAAGAATTGCTCGGCCGCGTCCACGTAGCCCTGCGCGACCAACGTCGATACGCCGAGATAGTCCGCGTTGTTGCGGAAGCCGAGCGACTCGGTCTCCGACGGGAAGCTACGGGTGGCGGTTGCAACGAGCGACACGGTCGTCGGTGAATCACCGAGCAAATCGATCATCGTGTTGCGGTACTCCGCGTTGCTCATCCGGCGCAGTGGGGCGCGACCCGGGGCCGGCGCCTTGCAAGCACTCGAGGCCAACACTTCGTCCGGAGTTTTGCCTGCCAAGCTGGGTGCACCGGCGGAGCCGGCCTGTGCAGCCGTTGTGCCGTCTGCTTCGTGGCTCGTTTTCAGGTCACAAGCGGCCAAGCCGAGCACCGAAGCGCATAGGCCGAGCACGGCTGCAAAGCGAGAAGTCGTGACAGCCATCGGCTAACAAGCGTAGCGCGCGCGAGCGCTGCGTGAGCGAACTAATCGACGGCAAAGCGACGGAAGTCGGCGCGCACCGTCGAACTTTCGCAGGCTCGCGGAAAATTCAGAAGACCCCGCGGTGTAAGGAATGTTTACCACCCTCATCCGCCGAGCTGCACATACACGCGCCCCACGACACGGTCGCGCAGCATCCGAATCGCGCGCGGGTTTCACCCTCGAGGCTGAGTGAACTCAACCGGCGTCGGGCGAGTCTAGGACGATGTCCTTTTTGACGGTGCACTGATCGTCATCTGGCTTGAGCTCATAGTTTTTGGTCTCGAAGCCCGAACCACTAACGCTCAACTCGGTAAACCCTGCTGTCCACAGCTGGCAAAAAAGCGCCGCGACGGCCGCTGGCATTTCCGTGGTGGCGGCACCGGCGGCACCGGCGGCACCGGCGGCACCGGCGGCACCGGCAGCACCGGCGGCACCGGCGGCACCGGACGTATCGCTCCCCTCTGGCACGGACGCAGGGAGCGGCACGCCGTTTTCATCCGCGAACTGGCAAAACGTGACTTGATGACGAGCGTTTGGCTCGGACAGCCGAAAGTTCTCCCGGCCCGAGCCTGCATAGGCGACGTTCACCACCGTGTCCGCGGGCAGCGGTCGTGCCGCTAACTTGATCACGACCTGGAACGCAGGATCTTCCCCCGAGCAGGTCCGCTGATTGTCCGGCCCACAGCTATAAAGCAAGAGCGCGCCCATCGACAAAGACAAGAAAACTCGGAACACGCGCTGCTCCTAACGCGGAACTGGCAGGGCTGGAAGGGCGACGCGCCGCCTTCCGAGCCCGCAAATGTCACGGGCCTTTGAAGCGGGGTCCGAAAGCTTTCAAAGTGAGACGTTGCAGAACATTAACGCCCCCTTCTGCAGCTTCGATCTCGAGCATGGTGATGCCGATGCCCGGACAGAACACGGTCGTGGTCTTGCGTGTCGCAGCCCCGAGCTGGGCCTGCTCGACGGTTTGTAGGCAGCCCGAGTACTTCCCGGAGGGTGTGTCGACACTCTGACTGACGTTGGTAACCCGTACCTTACCATCGTCCCCGGTCCATTCGGCGTTCAAGGCAAGCGGTGACTTCAGCAGGTATCCGCCGTGAGAACTCCGCACGCCGCCCGGTTCGATGTAGTACCGCTTGCGCACTTGCCCCGCGAGGCTCAGCTCCGCGAGCTCCGGGCGCGGACGCTTGATCTCGAACACGGCGATACCGCGCTCGTTGGTGTCCTCGATGTACGTCTCGTACGAGAACACGGTGTCATTTTCGAGCGGCAAATAGCGCGTCAGTTCGTTGGCAGCGGTCAGCTGCGGCGCGCTCGGCTTCGCTTCCGGCGGAGCGACGCAGCCTTCACTCAAAAGCGCCAACAGCAGCGAAAACGCAGCTAACGCGGGCCTCAATGTTGCCCCTGATACGTGTACCAAACCACGAACACGAACAAGCCGAGCGCAACGAAGAGCAAGTACTTCATCAGCGGATCGGGCTCGATGCGACGCCCGAGCTCCCGCGCCGCGGCACGCACGATCGGATCTTCGGTCGACTCCGCCAGCTTGCTCGCGCCCTCACGAACCGCTCGATAGTTCCCTGCTTCGAATGCCCGGACCAACTGCTGCAAGCCGGGGTCGTTGGGAAATTCCAGCAAAAAGCGCGGACGCTCGCGACCTTCCGCATTCAATGCTGGGCCCTCCTCGGACGCTGGAGGCGCGGGCGCAGGATTGGGGGGCGCGGGCGCAGGATCTTGGGGCGCGGCCAGGTTCGGGCCGTCTTCGGCTTCGGTCATCGGTTTTAGAATTGGAAGTATACGAAGGGAACGGCCTCAGCGCTCGCCATTCGTCGCACGACGAGGAGCACGGCAAACAACGCCAGTCCCTGCACGATTCCGGGTAAGGCGCCGAAGCGCACGCGCCACTTGGCCTCGAGCTCCAGCGGCAAAAAATGCATGCCCAGACCGAACGCTAAAACCAAGAGCAAACGCGGATCGAGGTTCGAGTGGTATCCGGTCAGGGTCGCCAATTGGCTGAAGATCGCGCGGGCATCACGGAAGGTGTGCGCGCGGAAGAAAACCCAGGCCAAGAGCACGAAGTGGAAGGTGCCCAAAGTCGACAGCACCCGCAACCCTGGCTCCTTCCGCAGCACGTCACCCATTCGTTCGCGCCAGGCGCGATTGCAGGCGAGCGCCAAGCCATGTAACCCGCCCCAGACCACGAACGTCCAGTTCGGACCGTGCCACAGTCCGCCCAGCAGCATGGTGACGATCAGATTTAGATAAGTGCGCGACGGGCCGTGCCGGTTGCCACCGAGCGGAATGTACAGGTAGTCCCGCAGCCACGTGGACAGCGAGATGTGCCAGCGGCGCCAAAAGTCGACGATGTCATGTGCCTGATAAGGCGCCGCGAAGTTCGGCGGAAAGCGCACGCCGAGTAGCGCCGCGGAGCCGATGGCAATGTCAGTATAGCCCGAGAAATCCGCATAAATCTGCACCGCATACGCGACCATCGCCACGTAACATTCGAGTGCCGAATATTGCGTCGGAGCATCGAACACGCGATCGACCAGGTTCAACGCCAGATAATCGGCGATCGCCAGCTTTTTGAACAGGCCTGTCGCGATCAGCAACAGCGCTGAGCTCGCCTCACCGTCTTGCCAAACGGGCGGGCGCGCAAGCTGCGGCAAGAGATCGCGCGGGCGCACGATTGGGCCGGCCACGAGGTGCGGGAAGAACGCGACGAACGTCAGGTACTCGAGATAGCTCGGGTGCGGCTCGAGCTCACCGCGGTAAACGTCGATCACGTAGCTCATCGACTCGAACGTGAAGAAGCTGATGCCCACCGGTAGCGCAATCGAAAGCGCCGGAGCCGGCACGTGCAGGCCAAGGGCCTCGAACGCAGCCAGCGCGCTGTCGACGCCGAATTGGGCGTATTTGAAATAGCCGAGCACGCCCAGGTTCATCACCACGGTGAGCGCGAGCCAAGCCTTGCGCTGGCTCGCATCCCGCGCTCTGCCGATGGCATGGCTGAGCAGGAAGTCCGCCGTGGAACAGGCGAAGATCAGCGTCAGGAACGCCAGCCCGGATTGGGCGTAGAAGAAGTAGCTGGCCCCCAAAATGAACGTCAAACGCAGCTTGCGGAAGCGCCCGCACAGCCAGGTCACGACGAAGGCCAGGGCGAAGAACTTGGCGTAGGCGAGCGTCGTGAACTGCACGTCGGCGGCGCACGTTACACGAACGGCGCGCTCGGGGTAGACTAGGAACGCATGCCACTGTCATCTCAGTTTCGGACCGCGCTGACGTGCCGTTAGCGCGCTCTCTGCTCTGGCTTTCGAGCCTGGCTTCGCTCACCTGGTGCGGGCTTTCATGGCCTCATCCACCTCGCTCGCTCGAGCTCGGCCTCGCCCTTTTCGGCTTGGTTCTGTACGCGACTTGGGGCGTGCTCTGGCCGCAATCGGGCATGTACGGCGAGGCGCTCGCGCGTGGCACGGTCGGCGCACGGCGGGTGGCGCTGACGTTCGACGACGGTCCGCATCCCGTCACGACCCGCGCCGTGTTGGAGCTCTTGCGTGCTCACGACGCGCGCGCCACCTTCTTCGTACTCGGCCACAAAGTGGTGGCGCACCCGGAGGTGGTGCGTGAAATCCATGCCGCCGGGCACACCTTGGGTATCCACGGCTTTCAGCACGATCGTTTATTTTCATTCCGCTCGCCGAGCTACACCCAAGAACAAGTGGAGCGCACGCGGCGGGCCATCGCGCAGGCCTGCGGCATCACGCCGAGCCTATTTCGTCCGCCGGTCGGCTTCGCCAGTTACCGCACGTTCCGCGGCGCCGAGCGAGCGCGAGCGCGCATCATCGCCTGGAGCGTGCGCAGCCTGGATGGTCTACGCAGCGCCGATGCCACGCGCGTCGCCCGCCGCGTGATCGAACGCCTCGAAGATGGAGCGATCGTGCTCTTGCACGACGCTGCCGAACACGACGATTTCACGCCCGCGTCGATCGCAGCCTTGCCCCAGATCTTGCAGGCCTTGCGCGAGCGCGGGCTGCGCACCGTCGGCGTCGACGAATTGTAAGAGGCGGGCCCCTCAACCCGGCGAAAGCTCGCCCGAAGCGCCGAGCACGAAGCGACGCTGGTAGCCGCGCGTCTGATTCTGAATAGTGACCGTGACCGTACCGTCCCGGCCATAGTGGTACTGCTCCACGATCTGCTCCGACAGGCCGTCGCAGCGCTCGGCAGAGCGGTTGCGCAGATCTTGGTCGCCCAGAAAGCGCGGATCATACGGGAAGTAAATATCACCCCAAGGAGTGAGATCGCCCTCGGGCCGACCATCACCGCCGAGTTCGCTGCATTCCAAGAAGCGCAAATGCCCGACGGCGTGTACCGGCCGGTAACTACGCTCGATCAGAAAATCTCCCGACTCACTGACGGTGCCCTTGTCCAAGATCGGGTCGAAGATTTTCTCGCGCCCGGCTTCACCTTCACGCCAAACCCCGAAGTGGCGGGTAATCGCTTCGCGGACGAACACGCCGGCGTCCGGATCGGCGGCGATCGCCAGGCCTACGGCGGTCGCCGCGTGCGGTTGCGGAGCGAGCTGCACTTTGCGCTTGTAGCGTTCACGCAGCATTTTGCCGACCATCGGGAACGCGGTGGCACCCCCGACCAAGTACACCGCGCCCAGTTGGCGGGCGTCGTTGGGATCGATGCCGCGATCTTCCAATTTGCCGAACACTCGCTCGAGCAAGGCCAACGAGCGATCGATCAGCGGTCGCGTGGCATCGTACAGATCGGCCAAATCGAGCGTGATTGACTCGGCGCCAGGCAAAATCCTACCCAAATCGATCAACATCTTGCGCGACGACGAGCTGAGCGCCTCTTTGGCTTCGCGGCACAGCTCGAGCAAGCGCGCGCGTTCGACGTAACTGAGCGTGTGGGGGTCGAGCTTGGCGGCACGCAGTGCAAATTCGAAAATCAGCTGATCGAAGTCGTCCCCACCGAGTTCACCGATGCCCTCGCTGGCGATCAACTCGAAGCGACGATGCTCGAGCGATACCGCCGAGGTGTCGAAGGTGCCACCACCCAAGTCGTAGACGACCACGTAGCGCTTGGGGCTGCGCTTGGCGATGGTGCCCAAGTTGCGGTGAGCGAACTCGATCGCGGCCGCCGTGGGCTCGTTGACCATGCCGAGCACCTCGAAGCCGGCGCGGCGAAAGGCTTCGATCGTCAAGTAGCGCTGGCGCGTGCTGGCGTTGGCCGGCACGGCCACCATCGCCTCCAATGGCTCGTCCGGGGAGATATCGAGGTTGCTCTGCTCGACGAGCAGGCTACGAATGCGCGTCAGGTACGCGGCCACGAGCTCGACGGCGCTGGTCTGGGCCATACCTAGTTCGGCGAACACCTCGTCCGGCGAAACACGACTGACCGCGCGTTTGATCGAACGCAGCGCGCCATCCGGATTCTGATTGAAGCGCGCGGCTGCTTCCCAACCCAGCTCGAGCTTGCCGTGGCTGTTGGCCGCTAGGCCCGGCACGAAGTCCGAATAGCCCTGCGCGGTTTCGAACTGAGCCACCGGATAGCGGCCTTGGTCCACCGCGGCGATCACGGTTCGAGTCGTCCCAAAGTCGATGCCAAGTCGCATGTGCGAATGCATTTTGCGCCCCTTGTCAGGCGATGGACAAGAAGAGCGCGCCCCGGCCGCGCCGTTTTTTTCGAGCCAAGTCCGAAACAGCGAGAATTCTTCAATATTTACGGCAAATTCTGCGCTTTTACGGAGCGGGGCCGAGGCCCGCTGCGACGCGATCCGAGCGCGGCAATTGGACCACGAAGCGCGCGCCGGCGGCAAAGCTCAGGTCCAAGACGATGCTGCCCCCGACCGCCTCGACCAAACCACGACAGACCGCTAGCCCCAAACCCGTGCCCTTGCCGACCTCCTTGGTGGTGACGAAAGGCTCGAACAACCGGTCGCGAACCGCAATGGCCACGCCGGGCCCGTTGTCTTCGACGATCAGTTGCACGCCGCCCGCGCTTGCCTGAGCGGCAACGCGCACTCGCCCCCCGCCGTCCAAGGCGTCCACCGCGTTCAACACCAAGTTGAGCACCAGCTGCACGAGCTGCTCATCGCTCAGGGCGACGCTCGGCAGGCCTTCGGGGATCGACAGATCGAGCTCGACGTCACGCATGGCCTTTTGGGGCGCGATCAACCCGGCCGTGTCGGTCACGGCCGAGCCGACGTCACCGTGCGCGGCACCGACCAGGGGCTGGGGCTCGCCGGCGCGCGCAAATTGCAACAAATCACGCAAGATGCGGTTGATGCGCTCGGTCTCTTTGCGCATCCGCTGCAAAAAATCTTGCTGCTCGGCAGCATCGAGTCCGCCCTCGAGCAGCAGATCTTCGAGACCGATCAGGGCCGCGATCGGGTTGCCGACTTCGTGGGCGAGGCCGGCCGCCAAGCGCCCGACCGAAGCCAAGCGCTCCGAGCGAATCAGACGATCTTGAGCTTCTTTGAGGCTCGCCGTCGCACGCTCCACTTCATCGACCTTGGCACGCAAGGCTTCCTCTTCGCGGATCAGGTGCTCGGTCATGGTGTGCAAATTGCGACCGAGTTCGGTCAATTCGCGCGCTCCCCCTTCCGGCACGGAAAAGCGGCGCGCGCCCGTGGCCACGCGTTCCGCGGCGCGCGCGAGCGCGTCCAAGGGGCGAACGATCAGCCGCGTCAGCGCGAAGTAGGCCGCGACCAGCAGCACCAAACCGACGAGCAATGAGTAAAGCCCGAGCAAGCGCACGAGCGGCGCCGCGCGCGCGGCGCTGTCGTCGGTGCGCAGGATGGCAGCGACCGCGCCGTCCGGGCTGGGCACGACCACTTCGAGCGCGGCGTGTTTCTCCAATTCGACCACCAGTTCGCGGCCGACCAGGACCCGCGCCGGCAACAGATCGACGATGAACGGTTCGCCAGCGCGGGCCACCGGCAAGCCGTCCGCTCCGTACACACCGAGCGCGGCCACACCCTGCGAGCCGATTTCCGCGCCGAGCAGTCGCAGCAGTTGCTCCGGAGAGCGATGCGCGCGCGCCTCGGACACGTGGCCAGCGACGGCGCGACCGAGCGCCTGGGCGTGGGTCTCGCGCACCTGGCGCAAGCTGAAACTTGCATAAGTGGAGACCGCTAGGAACAGCGGCACGAAGGCGAGCAAGAACAGCCCGCCCAGCAACAGCAAGATCTGGAGTCTTAGACCGGCGCGCACCCACGCTACCGTATCCGACCTTTTCGCACACTCCTGGTTTCTGGCGAAAGGACGGGAAAAGCCGCGAGAAAGTAGGCCGTTTCGAGCCTGGTTTGCTATCGAAAATCGGACATGGACCCGCTCGTGCGCTCGGCCCTTTGGGTGCAGCAAGTGATCACCCGCAGCTCTGGCCTGGCCTTGAGCTTCGCGCTGAGTGGCTACCTCATCTACTGGGCGGTCGAGCCGCCACCTATGCTCTGGAACGTCGCGGCGGTCGTGCTGCTCGGCGGCTCACTGGGCTATCGCTTATTGAAGCGACTGCGCTTGCTCTCGTCGTCGAGCGAGACCACGCGGCTCGACCTCGAGCTGTTCACGCACTTGGTGGTGTTGGCCTACGGCGCGATCTTGCACACCCCGGGCGGCCTCGACGGCCCGTACTACCCGGCGGTGTATGCGCTGGTGATGATTTGCGCCAGCTTCGCCAAGCCGCTGGCAGCGGCCGGCACGATCGCTTTCGCGGTGCTGATGGAGGCCGCGCTCAACTTCATCGCTTGGGGCGGACGCGAGACCAATGGCCTATTGCCCCACGCGACTCTGCTGGGCGTGTTCGCGTTCTTGAACATGTTGGTGTTTCGCGCCGAAATCGCGCGCATCCGCGCGCTTTCGCGGCAGCGCATCGAGACCGAGCTGCGCAAAATGAAAGACGCCGCGCGCTCGTACCGCTTGCTCGGTGCGCCCACCGCCGCGGGCGAGCGCGCCACCTTGTCCAGCCCGGACGCCGAAGAACGATTGCTCCGCTCGGGCGTGGACGAGATCCACCAAGCGGTGGAGTTCGCGCTGATCTTGCTCTGCCGCACGCTCGGCTTGCGCACGGCCCTGCTCCTCGGCCTGGACGCGACCGGTAGCCAGCTGCACATCCAAGAGCTCTCCAGCACCGAAGACGGCATCGCCAGCGGGCCCTTCAGTGCGCGTGACGGCATCTTCGGCGCGAGTTTGGCGAAAGGCTCGTTGCTGGCGATCGCCGGGCCGAAGGCGGGCGCTCACGTGCCGTACTACACGCGCAAGCCCGGCATCGGTGCCGTGTGTGCGACGCCCTTGCTCGACCACGGCAACGCGCGTGGTCTGTTGGTCGTGGACCGCGAGTCGAAGGAGCCCTTCACTCCGGAGGAAGAAGAGACCCTGCGTTCGGCAGCCCACTTCGTGCTTCGCGCGATCGAGAACGAGCGCGTGTTCGTGCAGCTCGACCGGGCCAAGGTCGAACAAGGCAAGCTGTATCGCGCAGCGAACGCGTTGGCCTCTGCAACCACCGAGGCGCAGGTAATCGAGGCCGGCGTGAGCGGGGCGCGTGAGTTTGCGGCCTTCGACTTTGCGGTCGTCACCTTGTTCGACAAAAACTCCAGTGAACACGAGATCTGCGCGGTCAGCGGCGAGGGCGCAGCCGAGCTGGTCGGTCAGCGCTTCAAGCACAACTCTGGCCTGGTCTCGATGGTGGTCGCCAATCGTCACGCATTGCCGTACCGCGGGGACTACGATCCCGCGCGCCAGACCGTGTTCACGCGGCGGCTCAACCCGCCCGCCATGCCGTCCCTGCTCGTACTGCCGCTATTGGTTCACGATCGTGCCTTGGGCACGTTGGTGCTGGGCTCGAATCGGCGTGGAGCGTTCGGCGATTCGGTTCGCCCCACGCTCGAGGTGCTAGCCAGTCACGTGGCAGTTTCGCTGGCCAACGCGCGCATGCTGAAGCGCCTCGAAGAGCTGGCGACGATGGACGGCATGACCGGCCTCTTCAACAAGCGCGCGCTGCAAGACGTCGCGCTGCAAAAGCTGAAGAGCGCGCAGCGCTTCAAGAAGCCGCTTTCACTCTTGGTCTGCGACATCGATCACTTCAAACGAGTGAACGACACCTACGGGCACGACGTTGGCGATCTCGTAATCAAGGGCTTCGCGGACGTGCTCAAGCGCGTGAAACGCGATACGGACGCAGTGGGCCGCTTCGGCGGGGAAGAATTCGTGATCGTCTGCGAAGAGACGGACGAACGCGGGGCGATGCTGCTCGGCGAGCGCATCCGTAGCGAACTCGAAGCCACGTCGTTTCACAGCGAGCTCGGGCCGATCAAGGTCACCTGTTCCGTCGGAGCCGCGCTCTTTCCGCTCGCTGGACAAAGCTGGGAGGCGCTGTTCAAATCCACGGACGAAGCGCTGTATGCGTCCAAGCGCGGTGGTAGAAATCGCGTCACCCTGTGGACCTCGAAACTGCAGGGCTGCGCGGCCTGAGCCGCCCGGACGCGGCTTCAGACCAACCGAAAGCTCATTTTGGCGGCGCGTGCCGCCTCGCCATCTGCATCGTCGCGATCGCCAATCACCAAACAGCGCGCGGGATCTACTTTCAGCAGCTCGGCGGCGTGCAGGTAGCCTTCTGGGTCCGGTTTGAGCCGGCGCGGTCCGTGAGCTTCACCGTTGGCGACGATCACGTCGAACAAACTACGCGCGCCCAGCGCGTCGATTTTGCGTTCCGCGGGGTAATCACTGACGAGGGCGGTCCGACCACCCTCGGCCTTGAACGCGCGCAACTCGGCGAGCAATGATTGGCGCGCAAAGCGACTGATCCACTTTCCTGGCCGCTCGACCATCCAACTTCGAACCACGCTTTCTACGTCCGTCACTGGCTGACCGAGCGCTTGTGCCGTGCGTGCCAGTTGGCCGGCGAATGGACTCGCGTGAGCCGTCGCCAGAGCGTGGCCGGCGTTTTGCTCCTCGCGCATGGCCTCGTGCTGGTGTCTAAACTGACGCAGCGTCTTGATCGCGGAGCGACCGAAGAGGACGAGCTCCAGCGCCATCGCGAGCCGTACCCAGCGTTGGGCGTACAGCGTACCGTCGAGGTCGACCAACCAGGCGTCGTATTGCGCGTCCGTCATGGCCGCACACTTAGCGCGGCTTTTGCGCGAGGGACAGCGCGCTCAGCGCGCTAGCCGAGGACCTCGCTCGCGGGGCCCACGCGCTCGACCCGCCCTGCGCGAAGTAGCGTCAACTCCGCGCCGAGTTCGCGCGCCAGTTTGCGGTCGTGCGTAACCAGCACGGCCGGCAGTGAAAGCGCGTTGACGTGCTCGACGAGCTCGGCCCCGAGCTCACTCACCAATGCTTGATCCAGAGCCGAGAATGGCTCATCCAAGAGCAGCGCGCGCGGCTCACTGGCGAGCGCTCGAGCCAAAGCCACGCGCTGAGCTTCGCCACCAGAGAAGCTGCTCGGGTAACGGCGCGCGAGGTGCGCGACACGCATTCGCGTGAGCCAGGCGTCTGCTCGCTCCAAACGCTCGGCCTTGCGGGCGTTGCCGGGTACGCCATAGCCGACGTTGCCCAACGCATCCAGATGCGGGAACAGCGCGAGCGACTGAAAGACGAGCGCAACTCGACGCCGATTCGGTGCCAGATCGACTCTCGTGCGAGCGTCGAAGAGCGTCTCTCCCGAGAGTGTCACGCGGCCCCGCTCGGGTCTCAGAAGTCCGGAGATGGCCGACAAAATCGTAGACTTTCCGGAGCCCGACGGCCCGAACAACACGCTCAGCCCAGGTCCGAAGTGGAGCGCCACCTCGAGCCGAAAGCCGGCGTGCTTCTGGCCTCGTTGCAAGCCGAGTTGCGCCGTCAACTTCGCACGAGCAACCGCTTCAGAAGCCATCACGCCGCTGCTTCGTGAGATAGCCGACGCCAATCAGCACGCTGATCGCCAGCCCGGTCATGATCAGCGAAAGGCGCGTCGCGTCTGCGTCGCGGCCGGACAAGACGGCGTCGTAGATCGCGAGGGATCCAGTCCGCGTCTGGCCAGGAATGTTGCCCGCGATCATCAGGGTGACACCGAAATCGCCCAGCGCGCGCGCGAAGCCGAGCATCACGCCCGCCAAGATCCCGCGCCGGGCGAGCGGCAAGCTGATCGTGAAAAAAGCCCGCAAAGGACCGGCACCCAGCGTGCGCGCGGCAGCCACCAAGCGCGCGTCGACGGATTCGAGCGCGGCGCGCGCGCCTTTACTGATCAACGGCAGCGCGCCAATCGTCGCGGCGATTACCGCGCCGCCACGCGAAAACACGATCGCGGTCCCGGTCAGCGCCTCGAACGCGTGTCCGATGGCGCTCTCTCGCCCGAGTAGCACCAAGAGGTAGTAGCCGAGCACGGTCGGAGGCAGCACCATCGGCGCGGTAATCGCCGCGTCGATCAGCTCTCGACCCCAAACTCGCGGCAGTGACAGGAGCCCGGCGATTGCCACCCCCAACACGCTCGCGATGCAGGTGGCGAGCGTCGCCACCTCGAAGGACAAGAGCAGCGGCTGAAGATCGATCAAGGCGCCTTGGCCAGTGTCTCGCCCGGCATCAAAAACCCGTATTTGCGCAAGATTGCCCGCCCCGGGGGGGCTTCGATGAAAGCCTTCAGACGGCGAGCACCGGCTGCGTTCGTGCCGTGATTGCAGAGCACGAGCGCCTGCTCGATGGGTGCGTACAGGGCCTCGTCGACGAAAGCCCAGCTACCGCGGGGCGCGCCGATGGCCAAGGACAGACCCACGATCGCCACGTCTGCATTGCCACTTTGGGCAAGCTCGAGGGCTTGCTGCACGTTTTCACCGTAGACGACGCGCTCCGCGAGCTTGCTCCACACCCCGGCGCGGGTAAGCGCATCGCGAGCGGCGTTGCCGTACGGCGCGTGCTCCGGGTTGGCGATCGCGATGTGCTTGAAGCGCGCGTCCGCGAGGGTCGACGGCGTGAGCTCGGAACCGCCTTCGCCCTTGACCCACATCACCAAGCGGCCGCGCGCGTAGCTCGCCACGCTGCTACCGTCACAAGCGCCAGCCTTCACGACCTGATCGACGTAACTCACGTTTGCCGCCAAAAATAAGTCGAACGGAGCGCCTTGCTTGAGCTGAGTGGCAAGCAGGCCGGTGGCGCCGAGCGTGAGCTTCAGGTCGGCCGGGGGGGACGACTGGGCGCTGAATGCCGGACCGAGCTCGGCGAAAGCATGGGCCAAGTCCGCGGCGGCGGCCACGCGTAGCGGCTCGGGAGAGGACGCGGCCTTGCAGCCCACCGCGGCGAGCAAGAGTGAGAGCCAGACAGCGCGCTTCACCACAGTCACTCCTTTGCTTTGCCGAAGATCTTCGAATGCGGTGGCACGGAGCGCACCAGCCACACATTGCCTCCGATCACCGAACCTTCACCGATTACGGTATCGCCACCGAGGATGGTCGCGCCCGCGTAGATGGTGACATTGTCTTCGATCGTCGGATGGCGCTTTTGTTTCGCGGGATCGTCGCACTCCGAGCGGCGGGTGCTGAGCGCGCCCAAAGTTACACCTTGGTACATCTTGGCGTGGCGGCCGATGATCGACGTCTCACCAATCACGGTGCCAGTGCCGTGATCCAAGAAAAAGCCCGGGCCAATCTGTGCACCCGGATGGATATCCACGCCGGTCATGCCGTGCGCATGCTCGGCGATGATGCGCGGAACGATTGGAACGCGTTCGTTGTACAGCACGTGAGCGATGCGATGCGCGGTGATGGCTTCCACCACCGGATAGCTGAAGACGACTTCTTCCACGCTCTTGGCCGCCGGATCACCCTCGAATGCAGCCAGCACGTCGGCGTTCAAGATCCGGCGCAGCTCCGGAATCCGGCGCAGTAGTCGCAGCACGACTTCTTCACTCCAGCCCGCAGGCCACGGAGTCTTCACCTGACCACGGCGTTCTTCGTAGGCGAGCGCGCGTCCGATTTGCTCGACCAGAATCTCGCACGCGGGATACAAGTGCTCGCTCAACGCGTAGCGTAGATTGTTGCGAGTCAGCGAGCGCTGACTGTAGAAGCCCATGTAGATCACGGGCTTCAGGTGATTGTACGCTTGTACCACCTGACGCTTGTTGGGGAGCGCGGCGCTCTCCAGGTTGTTGATCTCTTCGGGGCCGTCGTAACTATCGACCACCGCGTCGATCACGTCCTCCAAGTCACGAGTGCGCTGCGGGGACGGCATGGTTCGGACCCTAGCGCGAGCTCAGTTGGTCGTCACGACCACGCCCAAGGTGGTCGTGAACAGCGTGCCGGAGAGCTCGCGCACGCCCTTCGGAAACATCTGTTTATTTGAAGAATCCACACGATTGTCGAGCCGGATGAGCAAATTCTTGCTGGGCAGGTAGTCGAGCGTCACCGTGCCCGTGTAAATCGTGGCGCCCGTGATCGGGATGCCGTTCACCGAGCCGGTCGTCACGCCATCGGCGTCACGATAGACCTCGCCACGGGCGGCCGCCGCGAACTTCTCGCACACCAAGTAGCGCGCACCTAGCATGGCGCCGAACCAAGAATGGGCCGTGAAGGTGGTCGCGAAGTCCGAGTCTCGTTGTTTCTCGGTGGCGTAGTCGGCATTCAACACCAGGTGCAGAGCGTCGGTCGGATCCGAGGTGATCAACAGGTCGATGAAGTGGCGAAAGCCGGAGCTGTTGTTCCCGGGGCGATCGACCGTGCCGGATGAGCTGCCGGTGGTGCCCGGTGTACAGCCGTTGGCGCTATTGGGATCGAAGACGCTGCCGGCCGGGCACTGCACGCTGACGGTGTCGTCACGCTCGGGGCCGCCGAGGTAGCCGAGCGACGCGGAGACCCATTCGTGCGCATCGTTGCGCGGCGCGTGGGCCGTGAGCTGCGCGCCGAAGGTCTTGCCCGTGTTGTTGTCGATGGTGTTGTTCCAACCATTCACCACCAAGGCGCGCGCGCTCAGGTTTTTCGAGATCTCCAAATTCGCGCGTAGGCCAGTGTGAAAGGCAGGTTGCCCGAGCCAATACAAGACGCCGCGCGTGTAGTTGATGTTGTCTTGGCTATCGGCGACTTCAGCACCATAAATGGTGTCGAACTTGCCGAAATCCAGGGTAATTGGGCTATCTTTGCCGCCCGGACGAAACGACGCATACGCCTGTTTCAGATTTTGCAAACCGTAGTCGGCATCGCATTTGCCGACGCAGCTCGAGTTGTAGCGCTGCGCGCTGGGACCGAAGCGCAACGAGACCGTACCGCCAATCGGATCAGCCGCGTGTGAGATGTCGAGCCCGGCCCAGGCCACGGCGAACCCGTTCGAAGTATCGAACGCACGACTCACGCCGTTGCCGCCCGACTGAGGCTTGGGCGAGTTGTAGTTCAAGCTGAAGTACGAGTCCGCGAAGACGCGCACGCCAAACGAGTCGTACCACTTCGTTGTTTCGACGACGGCGTTCAGGTCGGTCGCGGACGGTTCGACGTGAGCAGGAGGCAGCTCGGGTAGGCTGACGGTCGCTGCGGCAATGGGTTCGGGGGGCGGCGGAGGCGTAACCACTGCTGTGGTTGGCGGTTCAGTCGCCGGCGCGGCTGCCGGCGCTGGTGCCACCGCGGGCGTTGGTGCCACCGCGGGCGTTGGTGCCACCGCGGGCGTCGGTGCCACCGCGGGCGCTGGTGCTTTCGGATTCGTTGTCTGAGCCAAGACCGGCGCACTGAGCACGATGGCGCTCAACGAAATACGCGCGGCACGAAATCGAACAGCCCATTGCCCTGACACCAGCATTCAAGCGCTCCTCGGCTAAGCGACGAAACCCGAAGCCCTTCTACCACTACTGTTCGTGGTTTCGCTGAGGGCGGTGGCCCGCGGACGGGTCTGCAAACTGTGCGAAGCGCCGCAAACGTTGCGTCGATCGCGGGCCCCGTTCGCCCTCCCATCCGCGCTAGACACGGATCGTTCGTTCAGCGAAGATTGACTCGTAAGTGCAACAATTTCCTACAGTTACCGACATGGGCCGTCGGCCATTTGGCCGGCTAGCGAACGAGCTTCAAGTGGCTTTGACTATAAGGAGCACGGCATGGAAAACGCAGGGAGCGCGGCCATGCTGAGGCTGACGTGCGCGCCGAGGTCCGCGAGGCGCCCACACTTGTTGCATCTTGAAACGCTTTGGGCCGCTCTCACGCTCCTGTGCTTGATCTTGGCGGGCTGTTCGTCGCCGGCCGATCGCCCCGCGGGTTTGGGCAACATCGATGGCGGCGCAGACAAGCCCGCGCCGACGGCCGGCGCCTGCGACACACCGAGCCAAGGTTGTGAATGCGACCATCAGGGCGAGGCCATCGACTGCGGGCAAGTCGAACGCGTCTCCGGCGACTACGTGTCGTGCTCCATGGGCCGACGCACTTGCGATGCCGGAAGATGGGGCGCGTGCGTGGGCGACGGCGTCGCCACCTTGCACCTACCCGCGACTCAAAAGCGCCCGCTGGCATTGGGCAAAGGCACGACCTGTCCAGACAACCCCTGCGATCCTTACTGCCGCGTGGTGCTCGATACGCCGGACGATCTCGGGCTGCCCGACGGCGGAGTGTTCGGCAGCGATGGCGGGTTGCAGGTGTTGCCAACCACGTCGGTCGGCTCCGGTTCGGGCTCGGCGGGATCGTGCACGTCGATGGTCGTCAAGCCAACGCCCCAGGATTTGAACGTGACTGGGCTGACGACCGTGGGCACTGGAGCTCCCGGTTTATTCGCTGAATACTTCGACAATTTCGACACCACGAGCCCAGCGATCTCTGGCACGCCCACGGCAACACGCATCGATCCGAACATCGATTTCAATTGGGAGCAGCAGGCACCGGACGTTGCAAACGTGGGCGCCGACCATTTCGCGGTGCGTTGGTCGGGCTTGATCGTCGCGCCGAGCAGCGAGGCGTACACGATTTGCTCCGCCACGGACGACGGCACACGGGTGTGGGTCGACGGCGTGCTGGTCGTCGATGATTGGACGGTCCACTCCAACAGCGATACCTGCTCCATGCCCCTGAGCTGGACCGCGGGCTCGAAGCACGATCTGCGAGTCGAGTACTTCGAAGAACTCGGCTACGCTAGCGCTTTACTCAGCTGGCAAACGGCGACGATCTCCAAACAAGCCGTTCCGGCGAGCGCTCTGTTCCAACAAGGACCCTCGCAGGGGCTTGGCGTCGATGGCACGCCACAATTCACCGTCGAACTCAGCCCCGCGGGCTGCTTCCCGGGCGCGCCGAAACCCGCCTGGACGCTCGATCGGCTCGACATCGCCACGATCGACGCCGACGGCAAAGTCGGAATGATGAGCGCGGTCGCGGGACCGATCACGGTCACCGCGTACCTCGGCCAACTCAGCGCCACCGGTGTCCTCAACGTCAAGGTCAAGTCGACCGACGACACGGCTGCGCCGCCGGGGAGCACGACCACCTTCGACACGCCAGCGACGGGCACGGACCCCGGCATTGTTCTGTATCCATACGATCAAACCGTGCTTCCGATTGGCATCCGCGCTCCGAAGATTCAATGGGATAGCAAGCTCGCCAGCGCCAGCGCCGTGAAGATCGGATTGCGCTATCCAGCGCTCGGCGCCGCCTCATTCGAATGGTCGGAGATCATTCCCGAGTCGAGCCCGCCATCGGCCACGATCCCTGCGCAGGTTTGGAAGTTTTTCGAGCAAACCGCGAAGGGGCAAGCCGCGCAGCTTTCGGTGCAACGAATCATCGGCGGGCAACCGAGGCCAGCAATGACACGCACGGTCAACTTCTCGACCACACCAGTGCGCGGGAAGATCTACTACACGGAGTACCACCGCAACGGGACGCAGAACGAAATGGTGGCCGATCCGGGCTCGGAGAACGCCGCGCAGCTGGCCTTTGGTGCCACCGACGGCTGTCCGGTTTGCCACACGCTCTCGGCCAACGGCAAGGTTTTCGCAAACGCGAGCCGCGTCGGTTATTTCAACAATAACCTCACCGCACCGAGCCCGTTCAGCACCACGCTCGGTGGGATATCGACGGTCAATGCCAACGGCTCGCTTTCTCCGATCGCCGACTTCGTAACCGGATCGCGAGCAAACTACACGGGGGGCTCCGATGATTGGCGCGGCTTTGCTTGGGCGCCCCTCACTCCGGACGGAAAGTACGCGCTGGTCGCCAACAACTTTTGGGGGAACACGAAGGAGACTCTGATCGGCATCAACCCGAGCACTCGCCAAGTCAACACCGGCAGTACGATGCTGTCCGGGGGCTCGGGAACCGGCTTGTTGGCGCAATACTATCCGTCCACGGATTTTACGGGTGCGGTCTGGAAGCGCATCGATCCGCAGCTCAACTTCGACATCGCCGGCTCGCCAGGTGGGCCAATCGGCACGGAATTCTCGGTCAAGCGGCGAGGGCGGATCCAGGCGTTCTTCAGCGAGACCTACGAGTTCGAGGTCGTGAGCACCAGCAGCGATAGCTTCAATCTGACGGTTGGCGGGACGAACGCCGCCGGGAACGGCCCGAGCTCGTTGATCGCGAACGTGCCCATGACGGCCGGCGAGCTAGTCGCGTTCGAGCTCGATCAGATCAACACCACCGGCAACGCGAACGTGCAGCTGTTCTGGAGCAGTCCCTCGACGCCCCGCGCGCTGGTCCCTCAAACGCAGCTCTATCCCCCCGCTGCCGAGCCCGTGCACGGAGCGAACGTCGTTTACGCGGATGCCAACGCCTCCGTCTCGCTGATCGAGCCGGACATTGCTTCGAATTGGGCCGCGCACAACCCGGCGAGCGGCATCGGCACGGACAACTGGACGTCCACGTGGGATGCTTGGGTCGAGTCACCGTTCACTGGCGTCGTGCAGCTGTGTGCGGATGTCGACGACGGCATGAAGCTGTACCTCGACGACTCGGCCAGTGCGCTGATCAACGTGTCCGCGCCCACCACCAACGCGTGTGGCGCCTCGCAAACCTGGGCGCTCGGCGAAAAGCACCGCATTCACATCGTGCACAACGAAAGCACCAACAACGCGAGCCTGATTCTCAAATACAAGTACGGCGGTGTCACCGAGGTCATTCCAACCACGAATCTGTATCCGTACACGGTGCCCGCGCCGGTCAGCGGCCTGACCGCGACGTACTACGATCTCGACGGATTCAACGTTGCGCTGCCTGGGACTCAGGCGAACCCTCGGGCGTTTCAGCGCGTCGATCCGAACATCGATTTCGATTGGCTCACCGGGCGCCCGAACTACTCGATCATCTCGGACGACGACAACTACAGCGCCCGCTGGACGGGTCACATCACCATGCCGTGCAGCGGTGTGTACGAGTTCCAAACCAACGGCAACGTCAATGACGGCGGGCGGCTTTGGATCGATGATCAGCGCGTGATGGGTCGCTGGAACATCGGTGCATTGAACGGCGCGGGCTCGTTCAGCGCCGGAGCCCACGATTTCAAATTCGATTGGCACGAGCTCAATAACAACGCCACTGCGCGCCTGCAATGGAAGACGCCCTGTGCAGGTTCACCCGGCTTCGTCACCATCCCCAGCGGGGCCTTCACTCCCGACAGCTACACCCGCCCCACCGGCTACTTGATCGACGGCGGCGACAACGGCAACAACACGAACTATTGGGTCTGGCAATTGCCCACCACCGCCGCCCCAACGCCGGTCGATGTCACGAGCACGAGCCCCGGCAACTGGGGGCTCGCGGGGACCACGATGATGGTGCCCTCGTTTTCACCAGACGGTAAGAAGCTGGTATTCATCGACGGTGACTCGGCGGGCGGCGCGGGTTGGCGCAAGGGCCTCAGCACTTTGGACTTCGATCAGGCCGGCAAGCTGTTTCAAAATCGTCGGTTGATCACCAGCACTTGGCCGTTCGGCGATGCGCTCAAGTGGCCCACCTTCGAGAGCGACTCGCGCAGCGTGATCTTCCAATCGACGGTGCCGGGCGACAATTGCTGCCGAAACACCTGGACCAAGTACGGCTACATGGGGCCAACCAACTATTACGAGGACCCGGGACGCCTTTGGTCGATCGATACGCAAGCGGCAAGCCCCGCACCGGTCGCCCTGACCAAGTTGAACGGCGGCGAACAAGCGAAAGACGCCAACAAGTCCTACCAACCCACGATGCTCCCCGTCGCGGCCGGCGGCTATCGCTGGGTCGTCTTCACGAGCACGCGGCCGTACGGAAATACCGTCAATTTGCCGGGCGTTCAGCAAGATTTCAGTGACACTTCGAGTTACGCCAACGCAAGCTACACGGCCATGACCAACACGGCCGCGATCCAGAGCCAACTCTGGGTCGCGGCGATCGACGACACCGCTTCCGGCTCCGTCGACCGCAGCCATCCCGCGTTTTGGTTGCCGAGCCAGAACTACTCCGCGTCCGCCGCAAGCGGCTACATCAACGAACGCGGCTTCTGGACGCTGGAAGACTGCCACCCTACGGGCACCAATGCCGCTGCGAGCTGCGATCTCGACGAAGACTGCTGCGGGGGAATCGGCCCCAACAAGACCGCGGCTTGTCGGATCGACACGCCGATCAAGAACCCCGTGACGCGGCATTGCCGCGCATTGCCACCGCCCAGTCCAACCGGCGGAGGGGGCGGCGGCGGGTTTGCCGATCCTTGCGATACGATCGCCGATTGCAGCAAGGGCTTGGTCTGCGTGGGCGCGACCTGCACGCTACCGCCGGCGGTGACGGGAGTGCTGCCGCAAAATTACGAGCGCGTTTATCATGCAGATTGTATGGACGGCACCAAGGTGGTCTGGCGTTTCTTCGATTGGCAGACGGTCACGCCCGCGACCGATTCGCGCCTCGAGTTCTTCGCGGAAACTCAGGCCGATCCGAGCCTGTTTTCGACCCTCCCCGTCGCGCCGAATACGGTCATGTCAGACTCCGTGGTCAAGATCGGCAGCGCCAGCGGCGCGCCAGTCACGGTTTGGACCGGCAACGCCGTCGAGCCGCTGCTCGAGGCCAAGATGCTCAAGTCGCAGGAGTATCTCAAGGTCACGATCCGGTTCGTGCCAAACAGCGAGTTCAACGCCAGCCCGATTTTGAAGGACTGGCGTCAGAGCTACAGCTGTGTCCCCGCCGAATGACACGCCGCTCTCGGTTCTCTTCGAAGGCGGGTGCCCGCTCCGGCGCGCTCGCTTGCTGGGCCCTGGTGGTGGCGAGCGCGCTTGCTTGCTCTTCCAGCGCACGGGCTCCGAGCTTGGTCAGCGCGGGCGATCCGCCTGGCTCGGGAGGGCGCGCGGGCTCCGCCGACGGCGAGGGCGGGCAGTTCGACCTCGGCGGCACCAACGACGCTGCCGCCGGTGACTCGGGAGCAGCCGGTGACGGCGGTGACAGCGGGACGCCGGCCACTTCTGGAGGCAATGGCGGCCGCCCAACCAACGCACCGCCCGTGTGCGACCAGCTCGCCGCGTGGTCCGCTGCCACCAGTGTCGGCGGAGTGTCGAGCGCTGCCGACGAGCAGCTTCTGGCGCTCACGCCGGACGAACTCGATCTTGCGTTCGCTCGGGCCGGCGCCTTGTACGTCGCTCATCGCGCGTCACCCAGCGCGCCCTTTGCCAACGCCACGGCCGTAACCATCCCCACGGGTTGGAGTGCCGCCCACGGCGCTTCACTCAGCGCAGATGGCAAGCGTCTACTCTTGGTCAGCGACCCTGACCCCAAAAAATTGGGAGAACTACGGCGATCCGAGCGCGAAGGCGCCTTCTCCGGGATGATCGACGAGAGCCCGTTCGCAGCCATCAACCAAGACTCCGACTTCACCCGCCGGGTATACGCTTCACCGACCATCTCAGCGGGAGACGATCAGCTGTTGTTCAACTCTTCATTGGACACAGAGTCGACCATCGTAGTCTCTACTCGCACCGAAGCGGGCGCCTGGAGTCCCCCGAGGACACTCAGCGCCGGCATCTTCGACGGCAGCGCCGGCGAACGGCGACTGCCCACCGGGATTTCGTCGGACGGGCGCACATTGTTCTATTTCAACGAAGAATCAGCCAAGGAAGAGGCGCGTTGGCGAGCCACGAGCAGCCCCACTTCACCACTGTACGACATGCTGAGTCTCGGTGCGCGCCGCGGGGCCGCGCCGAACGCGGCCTGTAATCGTCTGTATTCCCAGTCGAATGGCGACGTGGTGGTAGAAAAAGACTGAGCGGAACACTCCGAACGACAAGCAGGGCGAGTTCTCACAAAACTGCGCTCTCGCAAACTGCCCACGTTAACCGCAAGTGACGCGCGCCCGTTCCCCACTATCGGAGCGTCGCATCATGAATCGGATTTTCTTCCTCGCTGCGTTGGTCATCGGCACCGTACTGGGCACCGGTTGCTCGTCCGCGGGCGACACCAACCCACCGATGTTGGCCGACGAGGGCAGCAAGCCGATGGCGACTCCGACGGCTCCCGAAGTGTGCGCGAACCACGAACAGGGTTGCCCCTGTGACGAGCCCGGTGAGGTCACGGACTGCGGCCGCATCAAGCGCGTCGCGGGCGACTACGTGTGGTGCTCCACGGGGACCCAAACCTGCGACCAATACGGCTCCTGGGGCGCCTGCGTCGGCGATCAGCTGGCCGCACCCGCGGAGTAACAGGCGACCGCTCGCGGGCCTGCCTGGCGTAGGCCTGGTTTTTTTGATGGTCACGCGCGTCGGCGCGTCGCGGCGTAGCCTTCGGCGTCCAATGGCGAATGCGACGACTGTGACGCCGAAGACTGCGCGCCACCGCGAGCCTGACGGTGACCATCAACCAACTCATGAGCCCGTCAGCGGGCCTTGGGCAGGAACTTGCGATCGAACAAGCGCACGCGCCGCACCAATAGGTCGAGCAAGAACATCACGATCGCGGCCAACACGAAGCGGTTCCAAAGCGGGCGGTAAGAAACGATCTTCTGCCCGGCCGGGTCGAAAACGTGGCTCGGCGCGGGGTCGACGCTGCCGCCGCCGGCCAGCGCGGCGCGCGTGAGGCGTTCGAGATCGGGATCGAAGCTCGCGTATTCACGCGGGTAGGGATTGCTGACGTGGCCGTAGCTCATCGCGAGCGGTTTGAGCTCACCGTTTTCGCCGGGCTTGGCGTGTTCGGCGCGCAGTAAAAACGAACCGTATTGATCGAGCGGGAAATTGGCTTCGTAGCGACCGGGCGCGGTTTGGCGCATGGCCACTTCACGCCGGGCCGCGTTGGCGCCCGAGCCGGGGCCGGTGACGATCAGCTTCGAGACGATGCCGTTGTCGAAGCGTTCGTCGGCGGTGAAGGCGTCCACCACGGCGTGCACGTCGGAGCCGAGCATCTCGGTCTTCATGTCCAGCTCACGGCGATGCTTCACGCGCATGTGCTCGCGCACCAGCTGACCCCAGAACTTGGAAAAGCCCGACCAACGCAGCCAGTCGATCGACCAGTTGTTCTTGACGTCACTCGTCCAGGCGACGGCCCAGCCGAGCCCGGCCCGCCAGCGCGCCAAAATCGGGTCGCCCCGCTCGCTCTGCAACACCAACTGCGCGGGCGCGGGCTTCAATTGCGTGGCCACGTAGCCATGCAAGAGCGGAGCGGCGTTGATCGCGATGCCCTTCAAGAAGTCGGCGGGAGCCGCTTGCTGCACCGGAAACCAATCTTCGACCGCGGCTTGCTGGGCGATCAACTCGGTCTCGCGGGTGAAAATCTTGGGCAAGCTGTTCGGATCCGGCACGGCGTGAAAGCGGCCGCCGCCGGTATCGGCGATCATGCGCAGCAAGTCTTGGTTCGAACCCTCGCCCAAACCCACGGTGGTGACCGTGATCGACTCCGAGAGCATGGCCTGCACCAAGTCTTTGATGCCTTGGGTCGGGGCCTGGCCGTCAGTCAACAAAATCACGTGCTTTTTTCGGGCTTGGACCACGGACAAGTCCTGATAGGCCATGTCCAAGCTGGAGAAGATCTCGGTACCGCCACCCGGTTGGATGCGTTGAATGTCGTTCTGAATCCGGCTCCGGTAACGCGAGGGCTGCATCTTCACGTAGCGCACCGGCGTCGAATCGAAGGCGATCACTTCCAACAGATCGTCACCCTGGAGGGTAGAGAGCGTGGCCTTGCAGGCGGCCTTGGCCATTTCCATGGGTAGGCCGGTCATGGATCCCGACCGGTCGATGACCAACGCCATGGCCACGCCGGGCATCTCTTTGCGATGCTCGGCGTCCATCCGCACCGGCAGTAGCCGTTCGATGGTAGAGTGCGCCCAACCGCCCAAACCGTAGCCAGCCTCGCCGCCCGCAAACAGAAAGCCGCCCCCGAGATCGCGCACGTAGCGCTCGACCAGCTCCTGCGCAGGCAACGGGAATGCCTCCTGGGGCACGTCCGAGACGATCACGAAATCGTAGCGTTCGAGCTCGCGCAAAGAGGCGGGGAAAGCCGCCGCAGAGCGCAAATCGACGTCGAATTGCTGGGCGTTCAACGCGCTCATCAAGTAACTCGCGCGCTGCGGCTGGCCTTCGACGTAGAGCACCGTTGGTCGCCCAGGGACATCGACTGTAACGCTGAACGCGTTGTTGTCCTTGAACGTATCCTCCGCGATTTCGTCCAGGCGGAGCGCGTACGTCACTTCGCCTCCCACGCGCACGACGGATTTGAACTTGAGCTCGTTGCGCCCCGGTTTGAGCTCGAGGTCGCGCACGCCGTCCAGGCCATTCAAGGCTTCGCCCTGGAACAAACGCGCTTTGGCGTGCGTCGCGCGACTGGCATACACGTCTGCCACGAGCTCGAAGGCTTGCCCGACGTCTACCTTGTCTGGCACGCTGAGCGCTCGCAGCGCGACCTCACCCGGCGGCGCACGCCGATAGGGCACGGCGAACAAGGTCACCCCGAAGCCGCGCGCACGGTTTGCCTCCGCGAGCAGATCGCCGTCGGTCTCCAAGCCATCGCTCAGCAGCACCGCGCGCTTCAAATAGCCGGGCGGAAATAGGCCATAAGAGAGGGCCAAGGCGGCCCGGATGTCGCTGCCCGCGGTCAGCATTTTTCCGTCCGGCGCGCGATGACGAAGATCCTTCAGCGCGGGCAGGGCGCTCTGGCCGTCGCGATAAATCTCGATCAGGCGCGGGCGCTCGGCGAACGTGACGAGCTTGAGTTGATCGTCCGCCCCCTTCGCCTTGGCGTACGTTTCGAGCGTTCGGCGAGCATCGGCGAGTGCTTCGTCTGGCACCGAGTCGCTGACGTCGATCAGCAAGACCGTGCATACCTTGTGCGTTTCTTCCGAGCGCACGAGCCGCGACAAGCCGAGCCCCAAGAGCCCGATGAAGGACAGCCGAAACAACACCGACAGCACGCGCTGCGGCCAGGGCAGATCGGCCAGCGAGCGGCCGAGCATGAACAGCAGCAGGGGCAGGACCAAGAACACGCCCAGGGCCTTCGGTTCCAACAGCTGGTAGTGAATGCCGTCCCTGAGCCAGTGAAACGCGGCCTCGCCGCCGCTCGCAGAGAGCACGTAGCGCCGAAAAATGGCTATCGAAATGCCGGCCACCGCCGCGATGAACAACCCCCAAATCAAGCGACCAAAACGAGGCATTAGACCGTGATCCGACGGTGGTAGGTGATCCACTCAATCACGGACAGGCCGAGGACGACCGCCAGCAAATACACCCACAGCTCTCGCTTCGAACCAGGGGCACCGATAGTGACCGGTGCCGCCTTTTGCTTGCCGAGCGAGAGCTCGGCCACGGGCGTGATGCGACTCTCGTTCAAGTCCGACAAATTTGCCGCAAACTCAGTGCTCGTCGCCTCACTACCGGACCCCGCGCTCAGTTTGTAAAAGCCGGCTTCCTCACCCAGGTACACGGCGCGGCCTTCCTTCACCGGCACGACGTGCTGAGCTCCATGCGGATCGATCACGGTCGCCGAATCAATCGAACTCGGTGCAGGGATACGCCAGACCTCACCCGTGCGAAAGGAGGAAACGTAGCTCGTGTCTTCCTCGACGAAGGAGTTGATCGCGTTGAGCACGAACAGCGGCCAGGCCACGCGCAGCACCAGATCGCTATTGCGCGGATCGAAGCCGAGCGCCACGAACGGGTGCCCGGAACGCGCGCCGGAGACCAAGATCGGGCCTTGATCGCTGGCGCCGAGCACGCGATCGCCCGCGTTCGGCGTGAGCGCGCGACCATCCGCGACCTGCACGTCACCCAGCGCCAAAAACCGCAGGATGGGGGTCTTTTTGTCCCAAGTATCAAAACCGAAATCAGTCAGGCGCGCGCCCAATTTGAGCGGCACGCCGCCATCGGGTGGGTTCAGATAGAGCGCCGCGCCTACATTGTCGGGGAGCGCGTCGGCTACGCCATCCAAGATCGCGACGTCGAAGTGCTCGCTGGGCAGGGCCTTACCCGGGGGCACCGTGGTCACGTCCAGGTATTCGTCGAGCAGCAACGCGGCCTCCAAGTAGGTGTTGCCCTTGGAGATCACCAGCACGCGCGCGCGGTGCCGTTCGGGCATTAGCGCAAACGCGTGGTCGTCAGCCGGCAGATCGTCGGCGTGTCCGTCGGCGAAGCGGATCTTGGCTTCCAACGTGCGGCTCGCGCCGGCCAAATCTTGGTAGTAGCGCGGTAGCCGTTCGTTTGGCCCGAGCGCAAAGCGGCTCACATCGATGACCGCGCCGTCACCGAGCAAGGTGAGTTCGATTTGCGCGGGATGATCATTGGTATTCGCTACTTCGAGCATTACCTCGGAGCGGGATTTGTCGAGCGGATAGCGGCGTACGGAGAACTCGGAGATCGCGACGTTCGTGCCCGATTTGCCGATCGGCAGGAATTCCAGCGTGGTCTTGCTCAGATCGACGTGGCGGGCGATCTCGGTCACGTCACCCAGCACGCCGTCACTGACGACGACGATCTCGGCTTTGGGCAGCCCCCGCAGGCTGTCGAGCGCGAAGGAAAGGCCACGCTCGAGATCAGCGCGCGTGTCCGACGCGCGCAGCGAGTCGATGGCCGGATCGAGCTCCGTGACGTCCGAGCTCATCGTCGACAGTGGGCTCGAGAGCGCCCCCATTTGCACGATCAGCGCGCGGTCCGCGCTACCCAAGCCGCGCACCAATTTTTTGACGGCCAGCTTGGCGGCCTCGATCCGACTCGGCTTCACGTCGATCGCCTTCATCGAAGCGCTGCCATCGACCAAGACGACTAGGTGTCGACCTTCGATCAAACTCTGTTTGGGTTTGGGATCACCGAGCGCAAGAATCAGCAAGGTGAGCAGCGCGAGCTGAAACAACAGCGAGAGTAGCCGGCGCAGCTTGGAGAACAGCTCGGTCGCCTGACGATCGCGGAACACCGCGTCCCAAATCCGCGCAAACGGCACGGGAACCGCGCGCCGGCGCAGCTTCAAAATGTAAAGCAGCACCGTCACGCTGGCCGCCCCGCCCGCGATCATCAACAGCTGCGCCAAGGGCAAGCCGGCGAACACCATCAGCGCAAAAAGCCTCCGCGCCGGAACACGCGCAGCACCAGCTCATCGAAGGGAGTGTTCACGTCGGCCGGAAAGTACGGCACTTGCTTCTGCGCACAAAAACGCTCGATGCTCGCGCGGTAGTCGCCCACGGCGCGCTGCATCTTGTCCAGCATGCCGTCGGTGATCGTCAGCTCGCGCTCTTCGCCCGTCTCGCAGTCGTAGATGCGCACGTCACCCTTCAGCGAGGGCCGTGCCTCGGCGGGGTCCACCAGCTCGACCACGTACGGTTCGAACTTGTTGAAGCGCAGCACGTTGATGCCGGCTTCGAAACCCGCGGGATCGTACAGATCGCTGAACAGAACTGCCAAGCCGCGCCGCTTGTGCTGAGCCACGAAAGTCTTCAGCGCGGCTCCGAGGTCGGTCGCGCCGCCGGGCTCGAGCTGCGAAAGAAACTCGAATACCTTGAAAATTCGGCCTTTGCCGCGCGTCGTCGGCATGCGCGAGATCACACCGTCGTTCACGCCCACCACCGTCACGCGATCCAAATTCGCCAGGCCGACGTAAGCCAAGGCCGCGCACAAACGCCGCGCTTGGTCGAATTTCTTCTTGTCACCGAAGGCCATCGAGCTGGAACAATCCACGATCAGGTAAATGCTGAGATCTTCTTCTTCCTCGTACAAACGCACGAGCAGCTTGCCGAAGCGCTGGTACACGTTCCAGTCCACCGAGCGAAAGTCGTCGCCCGGCACGTAGTCTCGGTGATCTGCGAATTCGATCCCGCTGCCCTTCTTCTTGCTGCGTCGCTCGGCGCGCAGCCGGCCTGCGAACACACGCCGACTGACCAGGGCCAGCATCTCGAGCTTGCGCTGGAACTCGTCGTCGAACAGCGCACGCTCGCGCCGTTTGGCGCGCGGGGCGGTCTCGCGACGGAATAGATCCAGGAGGCCCACGTTCGGGGGTTACTCCTTGGATCCTGGCAATTTCTTGAGGATCTCGCTGATCACGCGGTCGGAGGCCACACCCTCTGCTTCACCTTCGAAGCTGAGCAAGACGCGGTGGCGGAGCGCGGCGAGGGCGGTCGCTTTCACGTCGTCGATCGACGCGGCAAAGCGACCGTCGAACAACGCGCGCACCTTGGCACCCAGCAACATGGCCTGCGCGCCACGAGGTGACGCACCGGTGCGCACGAAGCGCTTGACCAGCTCCGGGGCCTCCTCGCCGTTCGGATGCGTGGCTTGCAACACGCGAATTGCGTAGTCCTGCACGTGGCGCGCGACCGGCACGCGCCGAACCAAGGCCTGCATTTGCAGGATCTGATCGCGCGTGAGCACGCGCTTCACCTCCGCATGTTGGGAAGTCGTGGTCCGATCGATGATCGCGTGCAGCTCGTCCCGCGATGGAAACGGCACCTCCAGCTTGTAGAAGAAGCGATCGAGCTGGGCCTCCGGTAGCGGATAAGTGCCCTCCATTTCCAGGGGATTTTGCGTGGCGAGCACGAAGTAGGGTTCTTCGATCACGTGCGTGGTGCGTCCGACCGTAACGCGGTGCTCTTGCATGGCTTCGAGCAGCGCGCTCTGGGTCTTGGGTGTGGCGCGGTTCACTTCATCCGCCAAGACGATGTTGGCGAAGATCGGACCGCGCCGGAACTCGAGCGAGCGCGCGCCGCCCGCCCCCTCGTCGAGTACCACCGTACCGATGATGTCGGCGGGCATCAGATCCGGCGTGAACTGAATGCGCGAGAACTCCAAACCGAGGACGCCCGCGAGCGTGCGCACGAGCATGGTCTTGCCCAGGCCGGGCACGCCCTCCAAGAGCGCGTGAGACGAGCCCAACATGCAGGATAATACGCCGTCGATCACCTCCCGGTTGCCGACGATGACGCGCCCGATTTCCTCGCGCAAGGCTCCGATCCGCTTTTGAAATTCGGTGACTTCTTCGCGCGCTTGCTCGGCATCCGTCATCTACGTCTCCTTCTGGTAGTCGAACTCTCGAAGCTCATTCTCTCGGCCGAATCAGCTGAAAATAGCGCCGCACGTAGAAACGATAGCCTGATGGGATTTCATCCCGACCGAGCGCTCGTTCGGCGACGGTTTGATAATCGGTGAACACTTGCTTGTAGCCGCGCCCAACGAAGCCGCGCTCGGCCGCGCCGTAAATCACCTGCGACGCGGCGGCGCCTTGGCCAGTGTCTGCGCCCGCCGCCGTGACGTCCTTGGTCTTGCCTTTGAGATCGGTGGCGTTACCCGTGAGGTTCGAGTCGTGACCATTGCCGTAGCTCTGACTAGGACCGGGATCCGAGCCGCCCGGCTTGTCGCCACTCGGCTTGGCTTGCCCGCTGCCGCTCTGCGGCACCGAAACCGGGATCTCGATCGGCACGCTGCCGGGCCCGCTTCCCAAGCGGAGCGGGCCGTCCTTCTTGCCGTCTTGCTGGCCCTCACCTTGACCTTCGCCCGGTTTGCCTTCGCCACTCGAGCTCTGACCTCGCGCGCGCTGACCGAACTTTTGCATGCGCTCTCGCTGGTCCTTGCCGCCTTTGCCCTGCTGCCGCATCAGCTCCCGCATTTCTTGCAGCTTTTTGAGCAATTCCTGCTTTTGCTCTTCGCTCGTCTCCTGCTTGGCCATGCGGTTGATGTCTTGCGCGCCCTGTTCCAAGTCCTGCGCGCTCTGACCCATGTCGCGCATCAAGTCACGGGCTGCCTGAGCGAGCTGCTTGTCGAGCTCCGACATTTGCTTTTGGCTGCGCTCGGCGCGGTTCTTTTCGCGATCCAGGTGCTCTAGTCGGCGCTCGTTGTCCGCGAGCTTCTTGTCCAAGTCGGGGTTAGCGCCCGCGTCGGGCTTGTCGTTCTTCTTTTTGAGCAGGCTCTTGTGTTCTTCTTCCAGCTCTCGCCGGCGCTGGTCGATGTTCTTCGCCCGTTCTTCGTTGCTGCGGCTGGCTTTCTCCAACGCTTGGCGGAGCTTGTCGAGCTCGGCCGGGCTCGGCCTGCCTTCCTTCTTCTTCAACTTCTCGGCTAGCTCGCGCAGGGCTTTTTCGGCGTCCGCCAGCCTTTTTTCGTCGAGCGCGTTGGCGGCGGCCTTGCTCAGCCCGCTCTTTTCCAACTCGCGCGCGAGGCCCTTCAAGCCCTCGTCCCGCGCGTCGCGATCGAGCTCCAAGTTGCCCTTGAGGTCGCGCTCCAGATCGCCCATTCGCTGAAAGACTTCGTGCCGATCCAGACGGTGCTCGGCGATGTCTTCCACCAATTGGTTGAAGCGACGCACGGCAACCAGCGCGTTCGGATCGTCGTTCTTCGCTTGCAGCTCTTTGGCGACATCGCGAAACAGATCGATGTCATCGGCGCTCATCACCATTGGTTCGAACGCGGGCGGCGGGGGTAGCGGCAATAGCTTTTGCACCTCGAGCTGAGACAACACGCCCAGACCGAGGATCAACGCCAAAGCCACGCCGAGCTCGCGCGGAACCGCAATGGGCACCGCCCGGCGGGGGTCGACCCGGCTGGCGAGCGCCGCCCCATCTTCGATGGCCGCCTGCATCAAGGGAGTACGCTCGGCGGCAGGCACCTGGCTAAAGCTCAAGGCGCTGGTCACGCGATCGTGAAAGCCGTGGAACTGGTCGAGCGCAATCGAGCCCCCCCAAGCCGAGCGGCGGGCGAACAAGACGCGACCAACACCAATCAGGAAGACGAGTAACGGGATGACGCCGAGCAGCCACCAGCCAAGTTGGCTCGCCGCGTCGAGGCGAAGGGCCTTGACGGCGGTCAGGACCAGCGCCGCGTAGCCCAGCGGGAGGGGCATGAGCAGCGCAATTTGGCTGAAAACCGCGGCTGCGCGCGCTCGGCGTCCGGCTCTGCGTGCCGAGCGCCGAAGCAGAGCGATGCCGTCGCTGGGAGCCATCGGACTCAAGTTAAGCACCCGAAGGGCGCGGAGCACAGCGGTCACGGTGTAGGCAATGGACCACTCAGCCCCAACGGGCCTTGGGCGGGTCAGGTGAGGCCGGAGCCACTGAGGGAGGGGGCCAGGACCATTACCCGACACGGCCCGCGGCCCGAGTCGGGAGCCGCTCGTCACGGGGCTTGACCGGAAACCATGCGCTGGTCTCGAATACGAATGAATTCGCGCCTCTTGACCGATTTTTCCCCCTGGAGTTCCTGCTGCCATGCCAAACGATTCAAAGCCCATCGTGCTCGTCGCAGACGACGAACCGAGCATGGTTGCCATGCTGTCGAGTCATCTGCGCTCGAAAGGGTTCAGCGTGCTCGAAGCGTCCGATGGTGATCAAGCATGGGAGCTTGCTCACGAACACCTGCCAAACCTCGTCTTGCTCGACGTGATGATGCCGGGCATGAGCGGTTGGGAAGTGTGTCGCAAAATCCGTGAGGCCGTGTCGCTCGCGCACACCGGTGTGATCATGCTCACCGGCATCGGCGAGAACTTGAACGAGATGACCTCGCCGCTGTACGGCGCAGACGCGTATCTCGACAAGCCATTCGAATTTTCCGATCTCGACGAGAAGATCACTGAAACGCTGGATCGCCGCAGCGCTGGTGCGCTCGGTCGCCCCGATGCCGAGGAAGAGGAAGAAGAATTGGAAGACGACGACTTGGAAGACGACGACGACGATCTGGACGGCGATGACGACGATCTAGACGACGAAACGGACGAAACGGACGAAACGGACGAAGCGGCCGAAACGGACGAAGGAGACGACGCGGAAGACGAAACACGCGCAAAGAAGGCGCCGAAAGCAGCCAAACCCGCGCTCGCCAAAGCCGTTGCTCGGCCGGAGCCGAAACCCAAAGCCGAGCCCAAGCCCAAGGCTGAAGCGAAGCCCAAAGCCGAGCCGAAGCCGAAGGCCGAAGCGAAGCCCAAAGCCGAACCGAAACCCAAAGCCGAACCGAAGCTCAAAGCCGAGCCGAAACCCAAAGCTGAAGCGAAGCCCAAGGCCGAACCG
>Ga0247778_1000117_pt1 | contig 138081 bp, 156 predicted proteins | sample UWRJL049202B5_FD_179939 | JGI IMG/M metagenome (GOLD analysis project Ga0247778, IMG submission 179939) | Plant litter microbial communities from Arlington Agricultural Research Station in Wisconsin, United States - UWRJ-L049-202B-5 | ecosystem: Environmental > Terrestrial > Plant litter >... | reverse complement strand
GTGATCAAAGTGCAAAAAGTGACACCCGGCGTGTCAGAGTTGCCCGGAGCAGCCCAGGGCCCTGGTGGCCCAGAGGCTTTCCCGCAGGACATCAGGACGTGCACCGGATGTTCGTCCCGGACCCCTGCAGCCACCAGAGCCACATCCAGGCATCCTTAAAAAATCAAACCAAACGCGGGAGATCCACCAAAGGGAACCCACCCTCATCGAAATCCAAGCCCAGCATCGGACCACGCCCACGGCAAGTGGAGGCGTGCTTCATGCGCTGTACCAAGTAAAAAATTTGGCTGACATGGCTGAAGCCTTGTCAGGACCCTCTTTCCTTGTTCATATCTACCTGCATGTGCAAGCGCCCTCCACACTCAAAGATTCCGGATCAGCTCCCGGCTTGTGTCTGATTTTGCATTATCATTTTTAAGCTGAGAGATTTCACGCACTGCAATCATGTCGAGCAGGAGGACTGAATCCTTCCTCCTGCACCTATTGACCACAAAGAGGGCGCCACATTCTTAGTATCAAATCCAACGCGCTCATCAATATTTGATTCGTAATTGGATCTCGTTTGGTTGCTTTATAACATGCCCAAAGATTGGGCACCTCACAAGGCTGAGGTGAAACATCTTTACATCGAAGAGGGACGGACCCTAGAAGAAGTTCGAGATATACTGAGAGCCCGCTACGGCTTCATCGCATCGTGGGTCGATTTCACGTTCGAGTTTGAGTATCGACTGACACTTCAACCCAGAATAAGAGCGTACCGGATGAGAGTTGATGAATGGACCCTTCGAAAATACAAAACAAAACGAGAACGCTCTAGTCAAGCCGATTCCATGGCAGCTTTACCCCGCTCCCAGTTACCAGCGGCCGCTGGTCGCGCTGTCAGGCCCCCAGAGAAGCTGCATTTCGGAGCAGACATATCCGTGCCACCGGGACCGATGCAGGCCGTTGAGGTCTTGTCTTTGGTACAAAACCCCTCGGCCGACATCTATGCTACTGAAATTTTGCTCCGAAAATGGCAACCTGGGGGCGACTACTTGAGGGTGCTCACGAAACTTCTGGAGAACCCTGAGCACCGCAAACATGTACTACAGTGTACTGAAGACTTTCGCCCTCTAATGTTCCAGTTAATAGAGGAGTTCGTCGCTCCAGAGGAACAGCTCAGCGTTGGGAAATTATTGTTGTATGCCGACCTTTCGATTCAGACTCTGGCCATCCATCCTGACACCGAATGGATGGACGCATGGCAGGAAGCATGCGGAGAGACGGAATGGAGTGGTGTAAGGGATGCCTTACTTGAGAAGGACGTCATTCTTCGTACAGCAGGAGGCCTGTTTCTGAACTGTGCCCGTGTCGTTATTGCAGAATGTCTTCTGAGGGAGAACTTCAAACGTTTGAGGACGTTGAAGAAGGAGGGTATATTACCCTCCAGTGACGATCCGGAGGATCCAAATGAAGCAGAGGTCTGCAGGCTGAACTATCTGGAAATACTGGGAGATTTCCAACACTCTTCACTCAATTTACGATCTGTCTTCTACAAGAACGCTATAGATATCCTTGAAGATAATAGTGGACTTGGACTTAACTTTGGTGGCTCGGATCTCGCAGACCAATGTCGGCATAAATATGTTCAGCTCGAAAGTCTGTTGGGAGACTCCGTTGGAGTCTTCGGCGACTTTGAATATACTCCTCAGAGTACAAGAGAAGGTGGGTCACTCTTTCAATCTATTATGCACGCCTTTTAACACATTTCTAGGCTCCCAAGAAAGCCAAAGCTCGGTCCAGGATACAATGTCCACCGTATCCAATTCGAACCTCTCCCCTCACGCCGCTACACCCGATACCCAGCCACTACAAAGTTACCAAGTCAGCATCGTCCAAAACAGTCCGCCGGCTGAGATTCCAAATGTTCTCAAAATTTTGTTGGCCAAATGGAAGTCCCTGAAGGGCTTCAGGACATACGCGACGTCTTTGCTGATAGGAGACGGCTCCGGGGTTTCGATCTTTGAGCGTTCTAAGACGGGCATCAACCTGTTCGACATGATAATCGACCATGTCAGCTCGAATGAGCTGATATCTTTTACTAAAGCTTTGCTGATAGCATTTTCCACTATCAACCTCGATCTTTGCTACTTGCCTTATACTTTGACATGGTGGATATCGATGTACACTTCTTCAACTTGGCCAGAGTTTCAAAAGAAGCTTGAGCCCAAGATAGTCGATATGCATCTCGGACGATTGATGTCTTCTTCCGCAATCGAACTTGTTACCAATGTCACAGTCCTGCTCGTTGGCGAACGACTTCTGTCCGAACTGAATGCGGAGATCGCAAAGCACCCTAGTAGGAATGACACCATGCAAAACATGCCAAATCAACGGCTCTGTCGGCAGTACATGGCGATTTTGGAGGAATTTCAGTCCCGCGATCTGAAGGTAGATCTCACATGGCGATCGCATGCGTTGAATCATTAGTGGCTTCTTTCTTCAGCTTGGAGTTTGGGTCGAAATGCTTCGAGGTGGGAATTAGAAGGGCGGTTGGGTACAAGCAACAATTTGCATGGGAGTCCGCATGAAATGAGAGTTTTTAAGGTTGAACACGATATGGGAATATTTTAAAACGTCGCGCTCGCATTAGGGCTTGGGCAAACGGCCATGGCTGTCACTTCTCTCTTGTCATCTATTCGCGATGAGGATGGAACCCTTCAAATGTCATCGTGCTTAGTTTTTTCTACATTCAAAAGCCTTCTAGCTCTGAATTCTTCTGGCGTGACATCTCTTCAAAGCTCAAGAAGTAGATTCCCCTAACGCCATTTCAAAAATCAAGATCGTGGAAAGAATAGCAAATTACTTCTCTGAAAAACGTTCATACACCTTTTCCACTTTTTCCTCTCGACTGACAAAGCGGCCCCTAAATACGACGTGATTGACCCACATCTACTTTCCAACACGGAAATAGCATTCTCTCATTTTGGAAGTATCCACCTAGATAGTGGCATGCATGAACTGGAACCGACAGCCTGGTACATCTCGGGCCGTCTGTACTTCTGAAAGACACGATGCTAGGAAGCCTCTAAAATCATGGTTCATCCCTAACTCTGTAGATTATTGCCAGGGACTTAGAAATTAATCGTAATGTTCTGAGTCGGTTCGACTGCATCCGTGGTGGTCCTTCTCCAAGAGGGTCGTACACATGGTATCATTTTCTCCATCGAGAATCGGCTGTCAAACCCAACAGCAGCACCTTCCGGCATTATAGAAATTTCTGGCGGCTCAATTAGGTCACACAGGCATAGACTATACTCCGTATACATACCCTATCAGCGCGTGCCAGAGACCACGCGCTCCACGAGGCTTCCATTGGCGAGCACGCGACTAAGATAAGGACAACAGCTCATTTTTCCAGATCGCCAGGCAAGAAACCGATGAGTACCTTGCACAAAGATAGCTGGACCAACCCTTTTCGGGTTGATGGAGAAAAACTTGATATCAGTGGCCAATCGATGACGGGAAGATAAGGTCGCATGTTCGGCATCCCGGCGTGGCCATCGTCTCGGGATGTCGTAACGCGGAACATGGTGATACTTGAAAAGGACCCTTGATAACAAATTCTAGAAACAATTCAAGGGATACTGTCTCGTTTCTACACATACTGTGAGTATCGGAAGGAATGTAAATTGATTGTGGGAAGTGAGGGGTTATGTTGGGGGTATGTGGCACGGGGATATATTTTACCAAGGAGATAACAGGCCCATCGCTACTTGCAGATAACAACGTGGCGTGTGTATGGCTCCAGATTTCTTGGTTCAGAGGCTGATGTTGTACAGATTTGCAAAATCCTCCAGCTAAATTTTATGGATGGATGATGTGGGAGAACACGTCGAAGAAAGGCAAAGATCGATATTCCGAGCCAAGGGATGACTCCAAATCTTCCAGCGCCATTCCACGGATAGAGAAGGCTTCCACAGAAGAAATATCTTTGGCAAGATTTTCTTCACAATTATCTTTTAGGTCGACGTGGCCGTCCCAAACTGAGCACACGGTGGTGAATAAATCTGATACGGAATCTCCTGAACCAAGGCCAAACCACGACATGGCCATTACTCCATCGTCCACGAAGCCCACAAATATAGTGGGCAGTCCATCAAAGTCTACAGGAGAAGAAGAGCTTCTAGTCAATTCCTCCCTTATGTTCTTCTCAACCAGACCCGATGCCGAGAATCTCCATCTGCTCGCCAATTCCACCAAACTGGAACCTCAAGCACTAGAAATCCTTCTCAGGAATTGGAAGCCGGGAGGAGAATACTTGCGATACCTGGATTTCTTCATTCAGAAAAGCACGTGTTGTACTTCTATTCTTGTAGTCAACTGGACACGCTGGTGGGGTACCGATCAGACTCTTTTCGATCTTGTGGACCAGATCGTTTCGGCAGATGAACGAGCCATTGTTACCAAAACTTTACTAAGAGGTGATTTACACTTCCAGCATGAGTTTACGAGATTGCGGGCGCCGTGGGCTGATGTTTGGCGACTGGCATGCCAGCAGGAGAAATGGGAGGATGCGAGACAGTATTTGATGGGACTGGGAGTGCACAGCCAGTTGAAAGATTGTGCGCTCTGTGTGATCACCGAATCACTTCTCGAGCGACGGCATAGAAGTATTGAAGCTTGGAGAGCCGGGACCACGATGAGTTTGACGAATGGATATCAACCGTTTCCAACTGAGGATCGTGATGAGTATCTGATGATGTTGAAAGATTGTGGAGAGATGGGTCTGGATGTTTCTCATACGTGGTACGAGTATGGAGATATGCCATGGATGCGATGACAATAGATGGGCGGGATACTTGGTTGAATCGTTGAATGGGCAGAATTTGAGCGCGAGAGAGTTTTGAATATTCCGATACCCGTGTTTCCTTTAGAGACTTTCAATTTTAGAAAATTGATTGTTACTGCTTACCTATATGCAAAAAATACAAATAGGAGGCTGAAAAAGAAGTGAAGTGAAGTGTGAGGCGAAGTGTGAATTGAAGAATGAATAGTACGGGAAAGACCACGCTATATACACTGTAATTTCAGGGGGCGTGCGCTGTGATCTTCGGGCTTGGGGTTGATGTGGAGCTGCTGGTATTTCAAGGCCAATAGGAAGCCGTGGAATCCCGGAAAGTAATTAATTTCCATGTCACCCCTTAAACTTCACCATCGAGATATTCAACTTCATCACGTCTTTCAATCGTGAACTGAAGATACATCACGATCAAGAGAGAATCCGTGAAACCGAGAGTCCTTTGCTTCGCGCATTTTGCCGCATCTCGTGGCTTTTGGCCGTTCCAGCAGTCTTTGTTTTCGTGGACATGGATTCCGCGTCCAACTCAGGGAATCCCGTCGAGCCCAACGACAAACTAAAGGCAAAGCTTCGTCGATCATGTGAAGCATGCCGGGATTTCAAAGTTCGTTGCCATCCGAGTGAGAAGAAGGGAGCACGGTGCCAGAGGTATCTTTGTCCTTCGGAGTTTCAAAGTCATGTGAGAAGACTGATATTTGCTATAGATGTACGAAAGAAAATCGAAAATGTATATTCTTAGAGGCCAAACCAAGGCCCAAACGAGCTAGGAAGTCGAGATTGTAAGTCGCTCTTTCTTTTATTGATGATTACATGCCTCTCACGTGGTTGAATCTATTGCTTTACTATGGTTGTGGCAGGGCTTAAACCGTTTGATTCCGTTCAAAATTCTTCATTTATATATTTTTCTGCCGTGAACTGACCTCGTGCTTTAGACGAGTAGACGAAATGGAGAAGAAGATTGAAAGCTTGATGTCATTGATGGCCCCTGGAGCCGCGCCTGCCACTACACCCTCACAAGAAGAAAACGCGCCACCAATTGCTTCCAGTTGCGTGGTACAACTAGAAGACACTCAATCTTCTCAAGTTCAACAGCCTACACTCTCACAGCCTCAAAGTCCGTTTAGAGTACCCAAACCAACTACTTTCGGGAACCATGCTTTCCCCATGACCTCATTCATGATTTTTGACGAATTGCAAGATGTGATATCTAGAGGTATTGTCACACTGGAGAATGCCGAAAAGTCTCTGCGATATTTCAGAACTACCGCTTCAAATTCTCCATTCGTGATCGTTCCACCTAATACTTCACTTGACTACCTCCGACGACAGAAACCTTTTCTTCTTCTCACTATCCTCGCCATGGCTGCCATCGACAATATAAAGCTTCAGAACCTTCTTGATCAAGAGATCCGTGACACTCTTGGTCGAAGGGTGTTCATGTCTGGTGAAAGATCACTGGATTTGCTTCAAGGAATACTGATTTACCTCACGTGGTATGTATCCGTCTAGCTCTTGCTAATTTCTACTTAATTGATGGGACAATAGGCATCATTTATTCTTTGAGCCTGGGCATCAGCAAGTCTATCAGCTTTGTCAACTGGCTGTCTCCATGGCCATCGACCTTGGAATTACTCGAAGACATGCTCCTTCCGATTCTTTCAATCTGTTGTCGGTCGTTGCCGAAAGCAATCTAAAGTTGGCATCGACGCAGAATGCTGAAGCTAAGAGGGCATTTCTTGGTTGCTACTATCTCTCGTCTACGTAAGCTCCATTCTTGACCCAGCATCGATAATAACCAACTGATTCCCTAGACTATGCATTGGACTCAGAAAACCAAATAATATGAAGTACACCAGCTATACCGAAGACTGTTGCCAGTTTCTTGCCGCCGCACAGAACGCTGAATCCGACACTCTCATCCCGTATTTTATCGAGTTGCAAAAGCTGGCTGATGATGTAAACCAAACCTTTGATTACGACGGCCATCAAGATTTGACGCCGCTGGATCCAGCCAGAGTGGAAATGCTTGTGAAAATGTTCAAGAAACGGCTTGGTCAACTCGAGAAAGAATTTCCGCCTGAAGTCTGGAAACACGGTAAGTCTGGTGGACCGAGATCAGAGGCTAGAACCTTGGGGCTAACAACTCCGCAAGACATGCTCATGATGACCTACTACCATCTGCGGACATTCGTTAACGAGGTTGGATTTCACCAAGTCACAGCTCCATTCAATTTCAGTTCGGATCAGTCAACGCATCGCAAATGGTGTTCTTCGATAATAAGAAGCCAAATTTTGATCGGCTGTCTCAATGCAGCCAAAGAGTACCTGGAACGATACATATCACTTCCGACAGAGGCTCTATTCAGTGCCTCCTTTGCAGATCATGCAAAGCTCGTTTACAACGTTTTGATTCTCAGGTTATTCGCGACTTGGGCAGAGGACGACGACTTGGCTCTAGATTCTGTAGATATTCGGAAGAGCGCAAACATGCTATATTACATGGAAAGTCTTGTCAGGAAGTTCGAAAGCATGACCAAGATTGGATGCGACCGTGGGCTATTGGAAGACTATACGATCTATCTCACACAACTTTTCCGAATATACGAGAATCGAGCCCGTCAAGGAATTGAGGCATCAAGTTCTCCTAATAGCAGCTATCCGGAGATGTCTGTTATGCAGCTCCTTCCGCTCCCTTCCTCGCAAGCCACCCAGCTTCCATATGAACCAAGCCTATCGATGACACTGCAACCGCAAGAAAACTCAGAGGATCAGTGGGCAGATATGATACGTGGGTGGTCGCCGTCCTTGGATGCACAGGATTTGTCAGCGGAAACATTTTTCACATAAATAGAAGCCTATGAAGAGAGCGGACGCTATCTGAATGGCGCACGTACGCTACTGCACAATACCTGTCCGACACTTGGAGATTAGCTTCCGTATTGGGCCCCGGCGATTCAGGAGAGTTGCCCCCACGCGTTGCGGGAGTAGCCGTTGTGTAACCTGGGAAAATCCCACCTCGTCCCACGCCAAGAGGTGCAAAATCCTATTTAGGTAGGGACGCCCGACTTTCCTAGCTCTTGACCGCGGGAGGTTGCGTCATGCTGATTCTGAATCCAGGGGCAAAGATCTCCCACGTCTGTGCGGGAACATGCCACATCTAACTCAAATCGGCGTCCGTTCAGCCCTATTGAAACAATCTCACAGTCATCGATCGACTAGCTTCGAATGGCCCATGAGTACTGTATATGCGCGAGGAGTTAATTTCCAATTCCGTCCTTCCTGCTGGGCCTGGAATTACTTTTTTCGATGGGGGAAGCAACGTTTCTTTACGTGGCCATATCGATGGAAGAAACGCCCGGCAGGCGCTTCAGAGATAAGCACTGCCTTAGAATCTGCATGTTCTGCATAACCTGAGAACAACGGCTGGACTTTACTGGTTTTGGATGGATGCGGCGTATTGCTTTTGCGGGTTGAAAGCTAGCCGTGCCGGCTCGGATCTTCAGCCACAAAAAGATGCAAAAAATTCCTGATAACGGCAGGCCAGTAACAGTAGTACGCTAGCAGTACCCCTACCTCTTGCTTATTTCCCTGATTCTTAGAAGAAGTCTCTGCAAGGATGTCCCGAGAATCATTTTTACGTCAACCAGCTTCAAGGGTTCTACCATTCAATGCCCAGTACAACCCCAAGTATACCTCTCAATGTTCTGCTCATGAGCAGTAGCACGCCTTCCTGCCATGCCAAAGAACTGGGACCTGCATAGAACTGAGATTGAAGAACTTTATATGAAGCGTGGGCACACTCTACTCAGCGTCAAAAATTTCATCAAAGCGAAGTATGGATTCGATGCATCGTAAGTGAAAATCTCACATTTTACGACAAGTTGGTCCGATTTAACAGTCAAATAGCACTCGAGCGTACCGTATGAGACTTGACCAGTGGCAAATGCGAAAGAACAAATGCAGATTACGGTCTACAGCGAAACCTGACCATAGATTCTGTGAGGATAGCTGGAGAGACCTTGAATCCGATTCCACGCCAACGGCATTCAGAAAGCCGGAAGAAACGCTGACGCCAATGACCATTACGACTACCGATTACTCAATCTTTTCTGCGCAACCAGGTCCAGTTGAACCCATAACTCCAGCCACCGGGAATGCTGGACCAACTGTATCCGATTTGGAAGATTCACCTCTCGAATTTCCCCCGATGGGATTTGCGAAGTCCGTTACCAACCTACAAAGTCCTCTTGAACGATCGTCTGCCCCGAGCTTAATTCATCATCAACTCGCATCCACGTCAATGAATCGCCCAGTGGCTCGTGCGAACTTCCAAAGTGCTGCTGTGCTAATGCCAGCCTCAGATTCAACCCAATCTCCTTCGACAATTGCTCCAACGACGACCACTTCAATAGGGGACTCTAAAACTCATAACAATTTCCAAAATCCTCTGGTAAATATGGTCAATGATGCACCTTTAGCAAACCTATCCTTCATGTTCTTCTCGACTCGCCCACTTCACGAAAGCCTAGAACGCTTAGCCAGCTCTCCGCTAATGGCCCCACTAGCCCTGGAAATACTTTTGCGGAACTGGAAGGCTGGGTCTAATTGTCTCGAATACGCGCTTGCTTTCGTGAAAGACGGTTCCTACTGCACATCAATTCTCAGTATGAATTGGACGCGTTGGTGGCACAACGACGAAACTCTCTTTGACTTGGTCGAGGATAATGTCCCGAAGGACGAGCAGAATATCGTCATCAAGGCATTTCTCAAAGCTGATCTCAAGTTTCGTTGTCAACTCGGCAAGTTATGTGCCCCGTGGGCTGGCGAATGGAGATCAGCCATTCAGCAGGAGGAATGGGTCAAGGCTCGGCGTATTGTCATGAGTTTTGAGGCTTCGAAAAGACTTCGACGGTGTGCCCTTGGCGTCATTGCTGAGCATATGTTGGCAGAATTTAGAGATTATATTGAGCTAGAGAAAAATAGCAACGGGGAGGGTCATCCCACCACCAGAAAGTCTGGTGCAAAGGTCGCCTCGGTGCGATATCTTGAGATATTGCAGGATGGGAGGCACAAGAAGGCTGACATTGACTCTTCGTGGTATGAATATGCTAGTGATATAGAGCTGGGGAAGTGCTCAACTAGCCAGGTACCGGCTACGTAACTGGGAAGGTCTTAGTAAAGATGTAGCGGGGTCCAGGGAAAGGCGGGGTTCCCTCAGACTTGCTCTAAATCATGAAACTGTATACTAGCCAACAAAGCTGCTAGAGACAGAATGAATGAACGATAGCTCAAAACGAGATGATGGAATTGTCTAATATCTCTCTATAATCCATTCCCTTCTCTCCTCCGCCGACATCCCAGCTAGCAACGCGAACTCTGCCTTTTTAATCGCCTGATATCTCTCCACCACCCCCTTACCCAACAGCTCAATCACTACCTCATCAGCAGCCAGCGCCTCTAAAGCCTCATCAGCAGTCTTCGGCAACATCTGCGTAATACCCAATTCCTCCCTCTCCTTCTCGCTCAAATTCGCAGGATCAATTGGACAGTCCCCCAACACCATCTTCTCTTTATCCGCAACGCCTTTTGTGCCTACAGCAATGATCACCGCAATGACCAAATATATATTTGCAAGTCCGTCCAAGGATTTAAACTCCCAGTGAGAGCCGGAGACCTTTCGTAGCGGGGTCTCGCGGTTCTGTGTTCCCCAAGCTACCCAGCGCCCGCCAGCCCAATAGCCGTCGAGAACACGGTCGTAGCTGGCGGGCTTGCTGTATGTAAATGCGATGATGGCTGGGAGATGCTTCAAGAAGCCTGCATAAAATGATTCGTACACTTCGGGGCTTTCGCCATTTGGAGATGAAATCGAAATGTGGACGTGAGCAGCAGTGCCGGGTTGGTACTCAAATGGTTTCGGGAACAAAGTTGCTCGGAGGTCATGATCTGCAGCCACGGTAGCGATGATCTCACGAGCATGCAAGAGAGTGTCGACCGCTTCCAATGGCGGAAGCGCGGGTAGGACAAACTCGTACTGTCCATCTGCACTTTCTGGATGCCACGACTCGACGATTATTCCAGCAGCTGACAACGCATCGTATACCTCATTCAGCAGATCCAATTTCTTGCTCCCATGCAGAGCACGAGCAGCATTCCATATGTGGCCACCTGAGCCGGCCATCGGGATAAATTTCCCGTCAGGAGAACGTGACATGAAAAGGATCTCGATTTCGAAGCCCATGATGAACTCCAGGCCTTGAGATTTCGAGTTCTCAACTGCGCGACGGAGGACTGTTCTTGGACAGACTTCTACCTCAGAGTCATCGGATTCGCGGAATTCGCATTGCACTGAAGCATAGACTTTGGTAGGACCAGGGCGTAGAGACGAGAATACGGCTTGGAATTTGTACTCGCCGCTTGCTGTGAGTCCAGGAATGACACTGTCATTTTGTATGAGGCCTAGAGAAGCCTTGATCATTCCGATATGGAGGTGTCTGTTCGCTTGTAGAAGATTGAGCGCCCTTTTGACGGGTATGATGCGCACTCGGGGGGTCGATGTATAGTCAAGATATTGCATGCGGAGAAATTTGGTGGTTGGATGCTGCTCCAGAAATGTCACGAGAAGTTGGAGATCCGGGACACCCGCCCGAGGGCGGAAAGAGATTGAGCTTGGTGGGAATGGTTTTAAGGGGAGTTTGAGATGGTATAGATTGTTCGATGTGGTGAAGAAGATGTCTTCGACAGCTTTGATCGCTTGTGGGATACTCAAGACATTTTTTCGTACGTACTCAGGGAGGACCTACAAATTCAGCATGGGATATTATTTCAGCGAGGGCTTCTTACTACTGCTAATGCTTCTCGGACTTGAATGATGGCTAGAAGGTAGGTTTCTGGAAACCAATGGCCATCCGTACTCCAAAGAATCTTCTCGGTTGGGCACAGTTCCAATATTTCACGGATGGCCCGCTCCTGTCCCTCTTTGCTTAAGAATGGAAAAATCTCACCGATATCCGCGTATACGTTGTCATAGACTGTAGCAAGATATCCCGCCTCTTGGGTCCAGGGGTAGCTTGCATGGAGGAGAACAATTGGTACTGCGGGATATTTCCTGATAAAGCCTTGGAGATGAGATGGAGAAGCTCGAGTAAGCGTGATATCGTTGTCGCCTAGTCCGGTGTGAAATTGAAATGGCTTCTTACGTCCCATGGACCCCTCTATCAACTCAGCCGTCAAGTTGACCAGAGACCAATTGATAAATTCACGATCGATTCTCTTGAATTTCGTGACACCTTGAGCCTTCAACCCGGAGAAAAGTGCCACAAATTCGGACATGAATTCCGAATCTGGGCAACTCGACACGTCGAGGCCGCTCCGGTAGCACACGACCGACTTGAACCCCACCACTTCCGGGTCCTCAATAGCATCGCCGATTGCCTTCCGGAAAAAATGCTTGAAGGTAGTGAAGGCTTCTCGAGCACCAATATGCCGATTTTTTAGCAGCCCATCGATGATTTCTTCCGCCAATTTCTCAATTCGAACAATCCGTTTGCATTTGCTTCTCGTCAGCTGATTGTGCCATTGATATTCAAACACCTCGTCTTTTCCATCCAGCCCGTCGTCCACTAAAATCGTTTCGACACCTTCCAAACATCTCTTCGCCCACCCGTATCCCAACCTCGCCTTTTCGATCTCAGTCGCCTTCACGACAGCGTCCCATTTGGGCTCGCATCCCAAAATTTCTGAGAGCTGGTTGACTGCACGGATATGTGAGAGGCTAGATGGGGTAGCTTTCATGGCTTTGCCATGTGCTTCAGTTGTGATTGCGAGGAGGTCATATTTAGATTGGGCTGAGGGGATAAGCAGTGGATGGGCGTGGTTATCGATAATTGGGGTTGTGTAGATCGCCTTGATAAGATCGTCCATTGACACCATGATGGCTGAGTTCAGGAGCCGATCTGGAAACGCCCGGAAATCAATGAGGCCTGGTCCGTGGTAGAATTAAAAGGCTTGAATATCAAAGTCCGGAGTCGTGAGGGAGGTATAGATATGAATCAGGAATGAAGGGGGTCTCGGCTGCTCATGCCGTGCCGCTGAGTTGCCGCCGATGTTCATCACACGAAAAAGACAAGGCTTGTGAGGCTCGGAACAGGGATCCAAGTGGCACGAAGAGAATTAATTAATTAAAAAGTTGGATTTGTGATACGCGAAGGAAATGAAATCCTTGTGGATTTGTTGGTGAGAGGTCGCAGTGTCTTAGGTCTGACGAGAGATTTATGCAGCAACGTCAGCCTTAAGACGGTTGTACAATTGGCAGACACGTGACCTTGTATCAACCTATTAGGCTGATATTACGCGTCCGAGAGAAGATCGCAGTGCATTAGCTTGAAGCAAGTGGAATATGTTTCCGCTCTGTATTTATAATAAAAGGTACCAAGAATTTTCAACGTTTCATAGCCACAAGACAGGAGCAATGCGACTCGCGACTTTTACTCATAGCTCCAGACTATTCATTCGCAATACAATATCACGCCTCGGATCGCGCCTTTATTTAGATGCATATGATACTGTGTTCATTTGGTTTCCTGGCCGTATTATCAAAAATGATGGTACAACATGGTCCTAAGCGAATTTGGAGATGGTGAAAAGGGGGGCGAATACCCCTGAAGCCTCACGTGAATTGATACTTGCACTTCCAGTGGGGCGACTGTAAACACAGGTGAACAAAGTCGTTGAAAATTTATTTATTTCTCCTCAGCAAACTCCATGCGAGTTGTAAAAGCAGTGAATTCCCCTCCCAGCTCTCTCTCAACGCTAAAGCTTTTTACCCCACCAGCAGAGTTCTACTTAGTGCACGCCCGAGTGTACGGCGGGAGGGTCGAGGCTTTCCAAACGTACTGCAGCTCAGTGTGGGGTCATTTTGTACCACTTTAAGCATTCCCGTGCGCACTGGTGGCCCATCAGGCGTACATTAAGTATACTGCATTCGTTAAAATAGGGGTATGAAGTCATATGAAAATCACATAGGGCTAAGCCCAAAAAATAATAAAGCTCACATAATATATTGGGTTCGAGTGAAAGTTTCATATTTTTTAAAATTGACTTGAAACCAATGAAGTCCTTTTCCTTTCCCTTTCCTAGTTTCCAACCCCGATGGGAAGCACATATTATGCACTATTTGTTCAGCGTTACTTGTGATTAAATATATGTTAGTACATGGAATCTTCTTCCTAGCTACTACGTATTGCATAAGTGCCTGCGTTCACTACTTTAGGGCCCGTACACTAGGTTTGCCGCACACTAACTAGAACACTGCCCACACAGCTTTTCCTCCACACCCCACAAATAAATACTCAACGAGAAATTATCCACATCAAGAAAGCTACGCCGACTCGGAACCTCGCCCAAACATGTTCCACCTCTTCCCAGAGCTCCCGCCAGAATTGAGGCTGAAGATCTGGCAATATACGGCAAATTTCCCACGCGTCATCGAACTCGACTACATCGACGACAGCATCGCCGAAACTAAATGGCTACCCTCTCAATGGCCTAGGACTGTTCGGGTGGCTCCAAATTCAAGATCGCCGCCTGCTATTCTCCATGTCTGCAAGGAAGCTCGCAAAGAGGCCCTTAGATATTACGAACTGGAGAATTTCGAAAACAAAGCAACGGCTTATGGCGTCCAATATACCCACTTCATCTACTACAACCGTCATGTCGATATTGTCTACTTCGGCGAACAAAGTAATATTGATACTTTGGATACCTTACTCCGGCTCGGAATTAAGACGCCAAATATAGCAATAGCCTATGAAGATTTTTGGACTACCCAATTCGAGGATCTGCCGATAGACTCCAAAATTCTTCATCTCCTCCATGGGTTTGATGATAAAGATAGCCATTATGCTTACACTAACCCACCGGTATCTGGCGAGAATCGCGGCGCGGTTGGCCTTCAAGAGGTGTTCTTTGTGCTATCTCGGGATTTTGGACCCAGCGGCGGGAACACCGAGCCCGTACACTTGAGAGCAGCTACTCCGAAGGATGTCCTCGATTTGCATGAGGAGCTGGACGAAGAAGAGCGGAATTATCTCCCTTTCCCGGGTTCACAATTCCCGTCAATATCCAAAATCAAAGCCTTCAACAAAGGTAGGAATTTGAGGAACATGAGTCGGTATGTGATTGATATTTGTTCTCCATCAAGCAAGGCTGACTCCTAGGACTTCCAGGTGGATCGTAGCAAGGCCACACATATCATTCGCCAGCCTGGATACGGATCAGGATGTCGAAATATGTCATGACAGACTTCGGCTGGAACTCAAGGGCGCGAAGATACAGACAATCGAGGAGGATAATTACGCTGTGATTCGCAAGATTATGGCCAATACTGGATGCTTGATCAGGGTGGATGCTGCATTTACCAATTGCAAGCGTTATAGACTCAAAACTGACCCCTCACGTTGGATTTCTCGGTATTTTCGAAATGTAGAGTTTTTGGGTACCGAGGAGGCAATCAAGTCTGCCATGTCGGAGCTAGAAGCGTTTCGAGCGACTGGAGAGGACGAAGAGGAAGTGGGAGATGTGGACGTGGAAGATGTGGAAGTGGAAGATGTGGAAGAGTAATTGGGTCCTTGAAAAGCGATACCACAGCTAGGACTTGCGCCACGGATCTGGTGGATGGCCAATTTCGGCATCATGAATCTTCTGCAGGAATATTCAAACAAAGGATGAGACACATTTTCTTTAGTACTTATATACGTGATCGATATCCCCTGCTCCAAGCTTCCTTCCCGTGCCGCATCTTGAGCTCCTTTGTCCCTGCCGGTCCTGCTTGCAACGGCAGGCATCACTGCCTTTTCAGTATGGCTCGTCATTTAATTCCTACCCAAAGCAAGTCGAGCAGGAACTGCCATGAAAATCCAATGAGACTTCGTGCATTGCATTAAAGCCAATGCAAGTCTTGGTCTTGCCTTTGCATCTTTAGGTCTGTGCCAACACATTTATCATCTCATAGCGACGTCCGCCAGGTCGAGTTTCCGGAGGACTTCCAGCCAACGTCTAACTTGTATCAACGGATTATCTAAAAGAAAAAAATAGACATATCAGTCATGTCCTCTTCGAACGCCACGCCCTCCATCACCGCTGGCCATGGCCCTGATCCTCTCACCACAACCACGGGCTCTCCAACTCCTTCAAAGTCTGTCTAGACCCCCTTCACTTGCTACAAGGATGCTAATTGCAGTATCAGCGGTGTCCCGTTTACGAATGCAACCTCTAACACGGACGCAGCACCAGCGCTTATTCAACCCCAGGCCCAAATTAATGATACGGAGGAAGCCAGATTTCCAGGCTTCCGGAACCTTGCAACAGAGCTCAGACTCAAGATCTGGGGCCTCGCAGCCTCTGAACCACGCGTCATCGAGCTTGATAACGTGTTCTCAGATTCAGACATCCCCCCGTTGGCACCAGACGGAAGAATTATCGGCCTCGTGCGCGTCGCTCCAAACTCACGCGTCCCGCCCGCGGTTCTCTACGTAAACCGGGAATCTCGAACCGAATCGCTCCGTTACTATCGTTTAACGAACTTCGAGAAGAAGCCACGAAAGTGGGGCTTCCAGAGCGAGCACTCCATCTACTATAACCCTCAAGTCGATATCGTGTACTTCGGCGAGCAGAGCGACTATGCAACACTGGTCAAAGTTCTCCGCAAGGGATTGGAGATTCCGACCCTGGCCATAATCCATAGCCGCACGTGGATTGCGAGCATACCACGAGTTATAGATTTGCCATTGTTAACAATCCTGCATGGTATCGACACGGCACTTGTCCGGGCCAATTGGTTGCTGCAAGATCCATATTACTCCGGCGACCCTTGGCCGGGTTGCCGTGGTCTGAGGACGCTTTTGCTGGTTAGTATGTAAATTTCCAGTAGATTCATTTTCTGATTTAAACAATTCGCGCGTTTGGATGACCCTTTCCCATATCTCGGAACTCCCGAGACATGCAAGATAGAGATTCGAGCTCATGAGGTATCCAGACATTTCTTATTAGACCGATGCTGACTCCGTGACCTACAGTCCCTACCGGAGTTCGACATGAAGGTGGGAATAGTGCAGTGGTTCATTTCCAAACAGCTACAGAGGAGGCTCTCGCGATTCATGAGCAGACAGAAACAGAAACAGGGCCTAGCATGACATTTGCAAACTGGAATGACGGGCTGGCGATACCAACCCGACGGCGAAAGAAAATACTCCCAACCGTTTCCGATGTCAAAGATTTGAATACGGGACGTGAGATGACGACTCTAGGAGGGGCGAACAGATGGCAAGGGGACGCGAACCCAACCTTCTTCTTTGCCAACATCGGCGAAGGCCCACTCTTGACACAGGCTACCCACAAGATCATTTTCGAGGTGAAATCTATCACCAAAAAGGTCCTGGAGGACGACAACTACGCTCTCACTCGCAAAATAGCTACCCAAACCGGATGCACTATCGACATTGACCCCGAACCTGAATCCGTTCCACCAGAGCGCGACGAGCAAGGCCGCTTGGTAGTGGCCGAAGCAGCGTTCACACAGACTCGAGAGGTCCGATTTTCTGGGAGCTGGCAGCAGATTCGCATCGCCTTTCTGAAGTTCAAGACGGAATTCCAAGCAGCCGAGGCTGTTCTAAAAAGGGCTGAGACCCCGACACATATTTGCTAGATACCTCGAGACTCAAGAGTCTTTGGCTGGTCTTCTGGGCAAGTCTCTCAAGAAGTTCTATCGTTCGAGAATGACCCTTTTCAGCAGCCTCGAACTGAAACCAACCCCTCAATTCCCCATCTATACCCGTTCATTCTCAGGTTGCAGTGGAAACGCGAGCAAGGAAAGAAGGCAGAGGCGAGAATGTACGCACAGAAAGTATCACTGCCTTTAGATAGTACGAAACATTCTTGAGTAGCAATAACAAAATTCAGTACCCAAAAAACGTCCACCCAAATGGCCTCACATCATCCCCAAATTCCAACCCGAATCGGCCCCGATTGAACACTTTACCAACCTCCCACTTCGCAACACCAACGCCAACAGCCCCTCCCCCTCACCAACCTCGCTTACAGACACCGCTGAGCTGAGTGAGAACGTTAATTCCAAACCCATACGACATACGATAAACGTGCATACCGGTAATCAAAGATACGAGACATGCATGCATGAGGGAACTAGCAAGCTTTGGAATCTTCTCATCCTGGCGCTTAACCGGGAATTCTGGATACAATAGGAAATGCAATTGAATCGCGAACAATTCTCAACATCCGACCAACTACAACGAGTGGAGACAAGAACACCCGGTAAAAATCCTCAGAGTAGAGACTTGAAATGTAGGAGAGAAAAAATAAGTGCACCTTGGCTTGTATCAGTACTGCGTATTGGATTACCTATGCCGCCATTTATATACAAGCTATGAGATTACCGCCCGCCCGTCCATAGATTTGTTTGTAAACTAGATACCAGAACCGACCCAAAAGCGCCATGCTACGAATTCGAAAATGAGGGTATATGTCCAATCCATTCCTCTTTCCTATCTCCTCATTCCTCCCGTAAATACTGATATCATCTTCGTTCGTAAATCGTTCCTCTCATCTCATGTTCGTCCTAGTTATGAATGTCGCCCTTCCTCATCAATAGACCTCACAGTTGGGCTAGAAGCCTCGACTTGTATCGAAGGTAGATTCCCGAGTCGTAAGCTAGGTAATTGCGGTGTTCCGCCCACGCCCCGCGAACTCCTTGCTGTCGAGGGTGTACTTGGGGACACGAGCTGGCCGATATGCGTACTGCTCCTGCTCCCCGCACTATCATGGCTCTCAAATCCCGGTCTCTGTTCGCCCCTCCCTACTACAGGACTCGAGTAATCGGGCGGTGGTTCTGGATGCGAAGTTGTTGTTTCGAGGGAGATATTCTCGTATCCCGGAGGACTTTGCGGCGGAACATCATCATGCTCAATCATCTCAGGACTACTCCCCGCATTCCCATCATTATGATTCGTGCTCTGCCTCGTACTTGCGCGTCCAAAGGGGCTATCGGGTCTGCTATTCGCTCTGGAGCGCGGTAAGCCGGGTGAAGGGAAATCAGAATTCATCGTATCGATACTAAGCACCGAACTAGCGGATCGATCGCGACGGTGGTAATGGCTGCTTGCTGCTATACTCGCTGCATCACCCAGAAGACCTTCGCGCTCGGATTCAACGCTGTTGGCTCGTAATCGTGTGCCGTCGTGGCGAGCAACGCCCAGGTCGCCGTAGGATACCGATGAGACTGCCCGTTGCCGCTCTTTCTTGACCCGTTCGTGTTCTGCTCGAAGCTCTTCTACCGTTCGTCCCGCAGATGCGCTGCTTGAAGCTCGTGCGCGTGCTTGTATTTCACGTAATGCGACATAATCACCCCTCTCCCTAGCCTCGCGCCGTAATCTCCGCCGCTCTTCTCGTTCTTCGTTTTCTCGTCTGCGGGCGAGCCGGACTTGGTATAAGGCTTCCATTTCGGCTTCGCGGTGTTGCTCCTCTTCGTCTACGGTTTCCGGAAATTCTACCACGACGTCGATACCACCGCGCTCGCCTTCGCGGCCCAGGACTTGCTCGTTATGTGAGGGGGCTTGGTTGTAGGCTGGTAGTGTCATTACGGAACGTACGGAGGTGTTGCGGTCGATTCCTTCTGCTGTTGTTGTTGGGACGCCGCTATTTCTATTGCTGGCGGCTTCGACGGCTCCCCGTGCGGACGCATCGAATGATACGGGCGGTTGGCCGCTTCGAGGGGATCTATTAGGGTGGGGTGTGGATATTGGTTCGAGATGTTCGTTCGTATCGGGGAGGCGGGAATGCGACGGTCTTGGCTCCCATTTCTGCCATAGCTTCTTGAAAGGTTTGGGGACGTATTTTGGGTTCTTGTGCTTTAATCGGGTTCGGCGGAGGACGAAGAAGAGGAGGAAGAGGCCTAGAAGTACCGCTATGACTCCGATTATGATCTGGACATTTTCGTTAGTGAAGGTTCGCGCGTCGTCATTAGAGGGGAGACCTACCCCTACGTACGCTGGTGCAGCGCCATTATTATGGGATGAATCACTCGCAGCCGTCGTAGTGGCAGCGGGTGAAGACGTAGATGTAGACGTAGGTGAAGATGTCGGCGTCGAAGTCGAATCTCCTTGCCGCCGCAGCAACTCAGCTCCAGGCAAATGCATCTTGGCTATAAAACGAGCGTAAAGGCTCAATCTTCGATTGAGAAGCGAGGAATGCTGTCTGCGGTCCGCAGGTGGAGTGATTGAAGAATTATCCTCAGTCACTCATTCCTGCTCGCAGGCTGACGTCCTGAAGCTGACGGGGGGCAAACGGGCAAACTTTGGGATGGAAGGTTCGGCAGGGCTGATAGCGGCTCAATGGCATCAATTTCTCGTCAGCATGGACATGGGCATAATCAACGTGGTGCTGCAGCGAGTATATGTAAACAAAGGCACACGCAGCAGCTTGAAGATATAATAGTCGAGGAGATGTATGAGTATGAGCATGAGTATGGAGAGGTTGGGATTAGGATTAAGATAGCCTCAGTAGTAGTGGAGTGAGGAGAGAGACTCGGGCTGGCCGCTGTGGCTCGACTTGCTGCATCTTTTCACGGCGGGGGCAGCGTTGGCAGCCAACAAGAAGGCCGGCTTCATCAACACCCCTGAAAACCCAGCCGCCCGACGGGGTGGAGTGGGCTACCAGGGAAGTATTTAAAGGAACGCACAGTCGCTGCCTTGTCAAAGTCGTGTGGCTGCGCAGGCCCCCAATCAATCCAAGGCCAAGCTCCATCATCGCAGTTTCCATCTTGAAAACTCTCATAACTCTAATATATCTCAGATCTAGCGTTTGATTCAACCTTAGTTGAGTTGTCGGAAGTGAGTTTGAGATGCCTTTTCATCCGAACTCTCCCCGCTCCCCCCGGCCTCGACTGATCCAATCTGCTCTGCAACTTCCCGGCCTCAGGATGTGGGCATCATCTCCGAAGCTCCTGGTTGGATGCGGCAAGGTTGATGGCGTTCTCCCGTATTTGCCTGCCGAAGGCACTTACGAGGCCTCTCCTAGTGGACATCTTCAGCCTCAAATTTGGAATCTGTCACCGATATAGGAAGCCATTACATGTATAATTTCAGTGCTTTGGGAACGGAGAAATGTCGATTTTGAAATTTTAATGATGCTAATTCGATTGTGGGGCCTTTGGAATCATATGAAATGATAAAGTCTTCGTATCCCGTTACATACTCGTTCTATGCCCTCACTTATGAAAAAATATGTTTCCTATCGTACCTTTCGAGTCGCAAGCAATTTTTCCAGTTGCCTCAAATACATTCGAGTATTTTCCGATCTCGTTACCTTAGGTTCCTCGTTGCTACGTACCTCCGTACCTAGGTAGCTATATTTAGCACTGGTCCACCAATGGTCCCGGCCTGTACATTAGCGAGCAACCCCTATTTCGTGAACTATCTAGTGTTGGCTTCCGACATGTCTTCGCAACTTGATTCGATCATTCAGACTTCCGTATGCATGCAATAGAATTAGCGAACTCCTTAGAAGCAAAATACATGTTCGTGTTGTATTTCTAGTCATGCCTCCATTATTATGTTTTCCCCATCAAAGCCCAGAAATGCGTGTGCTGGAAAGCGGGGCATTGCGGGGTAGTCACAGGGCCCTCGACGACTTTCAAATTATTTTACTGAGGAATTGCTCACGTTCGCTTTCTCGGTCTAGCTTTGCGCTTGTTTGGGGTCTAGTCACTCTACTTCTAGCAATCTTGGATTTGTCTTTGTCACTCAAGTTGGCGGTGATACGAGTCTTTGCCTACCTGCAAGCCTTGAAAGAAATGTATAATTCTTTGGCTGGCAAAAGGGTCTAATTGCAATGGCCAATAAAGAAAGCGTTAATCGTGTATACTTTACTCTCCCTTCGATGCCTGTCTTCCTCTATCGTCTGATCCCATCATCCTCGATTGCTAAATTGTTTACTTCTCAACAAAGTCAGGTGATATCAACCTGCTCAATATTCGATATGGCTTCATTATTAGAATGCCCTATGATATTCTGTAGTCTATCATCCAAGAATGCACCTTACTGAAGGATTCGGGGAAGCTCATCACCACAGAAGATGAAAAATCTGATAATCATCATCTTCCAGGCTATGTATACCCTTACCCTCTGACAACGCCAGAGGCAGATTTATCTTCCCTTTCTCGAGTCAATAAGCAACTACGCAACTTTACAGAACCCTTTCTGTATAAACATATTCGCATGGCTACTGATAGTACGTCTCTTCCTAGGCCGTGTTGTGTGCTAATATTGAGGAAATTGCAGCCAAACGTCCGAAATATGCGAAATATCCTCCGATTCATCTTTGACTCTGAACAGTCTTGGAGCGCCCTGAACTAGCGGATCATATCCAGCATATTGATTTTCGGAGTAGTACTTTGCAGGTTCTTGAAAAGCGAGTGCCTAAACAATCAGTCACCAAGAACGATCTTGAGTATATCGTCAAATTTGTTCAATCCTCAGACTTGCCTCAGAAAGAAGTAATCATCGAGAGTTTATACAAGAACGAGATTCTAGGTAGGTTAAAAGCTAAGTTGCTACCTGGTACTCCCATATGTTTGGTCATGCCAGTCCACGAAAGGAATCATTTTCGTTCGTTATTTATCATGCTTAAGAAGATGAATGGATGGGACATAACTGACAATCCTTATTAGCAGGGAATTCTTACGTTGCTATTTTGCTTTTAAGGCTTATAAACCTCAAAACCCTATCTTAGTTGGGATATTTTGGCTCAATACTCAGATTTTAGGTATGGTGCTTAAAGGTAAGAAGGCTTACGTTGATTTATCCTATCCGAGGGGTTGAATTGTTTTTCTCCTACACCTTGAGACCCGAGCCCTCCGAAAGAGATCAGGGCTAACTTCCGACCTTAGCCATATGCACGCAGCCCATCCCATCTGTGCGTCACTTCCAATACCTCGAGCGTGTGCGTCTGCAGGTAGCAGCTCAGAGTCGCTATGGGAACCTTCATCGCGTGAAGCGAGAATAATACCAAAACCTGTCTACTGTCATTCCCTTATTATATCTCCCATCTCTGCAGGAGGTCTCCCTCTTCGCAGACAATGGATACTATCCCTACGATTAGCACCATAACAAACCGCTTATTTCTTGGCCATCAGACCGTCCCTGGCTACCAAACTTCACGGTCCTAGAGACATTCTGGCTCAGGGAGCATGACTTAAAGGCTCTGCTTTCTAGGGCCCTTGCCCTTCGCAAACTCACCTGGAATTACTGGCATGATGAGAACCTCTGTAAGCGAACATCAGCCTTTCGTTCCTACCTCTTTGCTTTCTAGCTTCATGTCAAGATGTTCATTCCCTTCACTGCTTTACTTGATTCGTGCGAACAGCAAAAACTCACTCATCCGCTTCTCTGCTGTACCTAGAAGAAAAAAATCACTGACTTCCATCCTCAAGTTAATAGTCGAATTCGAGTCATTAAATGCGAGGCATTGACGGTCGGGATATCTCACGTAAAAGCCACCATCGAAGACTTAACAATTACCGGAGATGGATGGTTCATGGATCTTTGCGAGTCCACCGAAGACGAGCAAAGACGAATCGACGGCCTGCTAGACCTGTCCGCCTGCAACAAACTCATCAACATAAAACTCTGTCTCGCACTTCTGGTCAAGACCAAATATGAAGGCGGGCCATACACAAAGCTAGCAGACGTTCTCCCGAGAAATGTGCAACATGTCTTTCTAAACCTCGAGATAGCCTCTACCATGTCAAATTGTTTGTACATTAGCAAAATTACTCCGATATTAGAAGACTGGCTTTCTGACTGGAAATCCGTTACGCCGCATTTGAAAAAATTGGAGCTCCTACTGGGGTGGAACCCGAGAGAGCAGGGTGCTATGCGCGCTCACGAAAACGTTTGCAGGAAGAGTGGCGTGGACTTTGTTATTAATGTTTATGGCACTGGTATCTATAGTAAAAGCTATGATGACGACACAGCGGTGTATTATAGCATTTCTAATGAACCGGATGGACAGGTCCGTTCAAAATTCCTGCCCCTAACATTCTTCTCTGGGGGGCGCAAAGGCTTGCGGGCTGCTTCAGGCATGGACTGCCCGCTGCGAGACATGGGGGCTAGTTCCCAGCCATATTTGCATCCACCTTTGAGTTTAATATGCTGACTCTTAAACAGACTGCAGATAACATTTTCCAGCAGATGCTTGCCACCCAAGATCGATGGCTAGAGCAATCACGAATTAACAATGAAGCCGTCAGAGTCGGAGAACCGGGCGATCTAGGCGAATCTGAAGCTTACGATTCTGAAGATTGATATGGCAATGAATTTTCCACAGACGACAAGAGCGAACCCCACGAGAATGATGTTGCCAGCGATGACGAGGACGGAGACGGCGTTCATTCTGATGGATGAGAGATCCGCTTCGACAATGGCTATGGAGATAAATGAGAGGCGTCATAATAGGGAGTGCTGGTAATGACTGAAGCTGCGCCTTGAAATTTCTTATCTTTCGTCGATGATTTTATATCTCTTAATCTTTCTTGCGATGATTTGCGTTTTTATTATTCTGATACTGTAGGTCAAAATCCCTGAGTTCTCTAGGTGGGGAAATTTACTCCTGCGGGATTCTCTATGTACGTTGCTGTTATCTAAATTTGCTTAATTATTTTTTATAATCATTGCTCTCATTGCAAAACTGTAATGTTTTTGTGTATCTGGTTCGATCATTTGGCGACCACTGCAGCAGGGATTAAGTATTGTGGCGCACCAGGCGGTGTGTTGAAGCTAACGAGCCCGGTCTCAAAAGTCCGTGTTTTTAAGGTATTTCACACCAAAACCAAGAATGAAAATAAATTAAAGCCCTAAAATATAATTATTAAACAAAAGATAATCCAGATAATATCGCAAATACAAAGTTTAAAACATATATTATTTGTTATTATTCTGATTTTTTAGAAATGATAAAGATGTTTGAAGCTTGTAGCCGATACTGCAAGCCTCGCTAAGGCCTGAAAATATCCTAAAAACACGGACTTTTGAGGCTGGGCTCGTAACGTGCTTACGAGCCCTCCACCGTAGGTCTGTGCGCTTCAGGCCTCTTTTAAGGCTTCACCTCACTAAAATTTTGGAGCCTCTATTCATGGAAGATGGCAACTCAGCATATGGTCACAAGTCCCAGCGCAATTGCTGTGCCAAATGGCGCACAGCACATGGAAGTATACTCATGCCTCACCCTTCTATTTCTCCAGATATGAGTCTTATTGAGAAATACTGGCGCTGGATCAAGCAAAAGTTGCATAAATTACCCCACCAGTCTACTACTGAAGCTGAGGTGGAAGCTGCTGTAACAGAACTCTGGGAGGCAATACTACAGGAATGGATAAATAAACTGATTCTCAAGTAAGAGCACTAGGTTTCTGTATTTTTAGATAGGCATGGATGGTCTACACCTAATTAAATAATTCATAGTGTTGATGTTTATGATGCATATACCCTGAAGCGCACAGACCTACGGTGGAGGGCTCGTTATGGCGCCTAGTCCACTATAGATTGGTGGACTCTCACTAAATTTCTAAGCTTCTTCGCCCTGAAACTCGCTATAGTTATTCCGTGCATGTGTCGCCGAACGGTCGTGGATATAGGCATTAACGGCCAGTCAACCTCCCGCCAAGTCAAATTAATACTTTGAGAGCTTTCCATTTCTGAAGTTATCTAGATATGCTAGATTGATAAAGTTCTTAGCCACAATAGACGATGTTCGCATCTTAATCGCGGTCGGACAGTGCGGGGTACCGGATAGCGGGGTAACAGCCAGGTCTTAACTTCTTGTGGGCATACTGAAGACTCCCACAGCTGGGCTCTTTGTCTTCGGGTTGTAGTCTTCTCTAAGTCGTTTAAGGAATTTTTAAGGCATTCAACTTATCAAGTCATTTTTTGCTAGAGAGAAATTTCCTAACTTCAATGGGAAATAAAGAAGGCGTTTATCTTATATTCTCGCTCTCCCACACAATTCTTCCTCACGCCATTCAGCTCATAGCGAATCTTGGATAGAAAAACTAGAAATCTCAACGTACTCGAATCAAACTCAACATGTCTTCATTGTCGGATCTGCCCTATGATCTTCTATGGTCCATCACTCATGAATGTGGATTATCGAAGACGGATTTGGCGTCTCTCATTCGCACTAAAAAGCAGTTCCGCGAGTCTTTGGAGCATCTATCGTACAATGAAATTCGCATGTTTATGGATAGTAAGTCCCGTAACTCTTTAGCATCTTTTGATGTAAACGTCCACTGCTTACTCTGCTTTCCTGTACAGTGGAAAAACGGCCTCCCCAATACCCCCGGTACACCACTTGCTTCGCACAATTCTGAATCGTCCCGAACTAGCTGCACATATCAAACACATCGATTTTGAGAGCAGTACTGATCGTCTTCCGGACACTCTAGAGGAATTACCTACCCTGAACATCAGCAAGCGTGATGCAGATCACATCATCAAGTTTGTTCGAAGCTCAGCTCTACCTGCAGATGGGAAGAAATCCATTATGCAGAGCATTCTTAAGAGAAATGGGCGCTGTCTTTGCACTTTTACTTTGCCAACTCACGAATCTCAAGACCCGCTCTCTGAGAGGAGCTTTTTGGGTCGATTCTAAGATCATGGGCATTGTGTTTGAGGGCAAGTAATGTGTTTTACTTTATTCTTTAGAGCATTTGAGGATTATGAATGACTGACTCCGCACTCTTCTAGCCATATGTAAGAATCATATCCCGAATATGACTCACTTCCCGTATCTAGAACGTATTCGCCTCCAATCCGACGATCCGGACCAGCCGAGTTACCAAGAAATTACTCGCGGATATGTGACGGGTTACCAAAACATCAGATCCGTTCTCCCGCTTCTATATCTTCCATCTCTGCAAGAAGTCTCGGTATTTGCTGGAAACGAGCCGGATCGAAACGAAGACGTTATCCACTGACCCAAAGATAGCCCCTTACTGCCAAACCTTTTGTCCTTGGAAACCTTTCTGCTTAGAGAGTGGAATCTGGCAGAAATATTGCCCAAAACTCCAGCGCTTCAGAAGCTCACATGGCACTACTGGTTCAATGAACGAAACCATAAATACATCAGTGAGCAACAAATATTCTGTAATGTCCTAACTAAGGGACTGTCTCACGTTCGAAGCACTCTCGAAGAGTTGAAGATCACAGCAGCTTCTTCTTCTTTTGATTTTTGGGGTGCTATGTATCCCTATATAGCGACCGAGACCGGAGCGTTATTCAGCGTGTTGAAACTAAGAGATTTCGATAAATTGGCGAAGCTAGACGTTCCTTTAGCACTTCTCATAGGACATGCTGACTTCAACCCCGGTCAGCTGGCAGACGTACTTCCGAAAGGTCTAGAGCATTTATGTCTCAATGACGACGTTGCTGGCGCTTTTCATTTCGAATGGCCGACAAGTACGATTACCAAAAACCTGGAAGTCTGGCTTTCCAATTGGCGATCAGTAACGCCGCATCTCCAGACAGTAGAACTCGAGCTTAGTAATAGCCGACCTGACTTAATGGCCATGGAGAAGATTTGCCAAAAAGCGGGGGTGAATTATATTATACATACTTCCCACATTTTGCCCAGCTTACACGGTGAGGACCGCTGTACATATTATAGAATTTCAAACGAGGAAGGTGGATTGGGTGCGGCAAATGTTGCCGACATGAAGGCTGATCAGGAAGCACGATACCAGATAGAACGAAGAGAAGCACAAAGAGCTCGGGAAGAATCTGCAGAAATAGCGAGAGCAAAATGGAAGGCCGTATGGAACGCCATATGTGAAGCTCATTCTTCCCCAAGGGCAAGAGATCGTGCTTATCGCGAAGCCGGTGGGCCTCCTATTGGGAAAAGATAAACGAAAAGTCAGGCGAAGAGTCAGACGAAGAATCAGACGAGGAGTCAACTGAAGATGAAAATGGAGAGATTCAGACGGCGTACATTCTGATGATGACGCTTTGGAACAATTTCGAAGAGATCTTCGCCAGTAATACGACTTCTTACTCCTATTGTATCCGATGAAAAGTTCCATCTTCAATTCAGAGCCAGGCCCCTCAACATTGTTCGCATCCGCACCACAAAGTTCTATCAGCGGGTTTTGTACTTGATATCTCGTCGGGATATCGCCTGCTTTCATCCTTGAATTGCAGTCTTAGCATTCCTTTTGTTAGAGAAATAGTGCAGCGGAAGACTTGACGAAGTCTGCAGGTAACTTCGTGGGTCAAAAGATATTGCATTTTGGCTGCATTTTTCGTTTTTCTTTTCGTTCTTCTTTCGGAAATACTCCAAACGTCGTTTTAGTGTAACTTTTAAACCTTGAATAATTAAGTCATGCTTTCCCTCAATGAGATCTATTCCATGTCTACTTCATAATGATTAGCGGCGTCTCAAGGACGATCACACCTGACGCGCCAAAACCCAAAGAGAAAGTCAGACAAAGTGCTCCTAGAGAATTTTTTATTGAATTACAGTCAAACCCCGCACATGAAGCTCAAAGCTCAAAGCTCAAAGCGCAAGAGCTCATTATGATCACGGTTGTTACTCCATAATCACGTGGCAGCCCCCTTTTCTGCCAATTCTCGCCGCGGAGGCCGGAAAACTTTCACTTTCGGCAAGAGTTCCTCTGGAAAACTCTCTTGTTTTTCCTTCTGTAGAAAATGTTTCTTCCTCGATCTGATCCATTCTTTTCACTAATATGTCTAGACACTTCCACTTCCACTTCCACTTCCACGACCCTGTCCATCCCAATGAAAGTTTTGAGCAATGAGCCAACCTGCTTTCTTCATACTGGGTTTTGAATTTGGACCCTGGAATGGCTGGAGTAAGATTCTAGTGGGAAATGGGCGTGCTAGTGTGCATATGGAAAGGCGCTCAATCATGGGACAGTGCGTATGGGTCCAATTTTAATTACAAGTAGCTCTTTACTTATTCATTGCCCTTGCCCCTGGTTCCTGCATCTGCTGCCAAAATCCACTATCCACAATCCGGAGCCAGTACCCAATGTACCCGGAACATACATGAAAGAAAGCAGGAGAGTGAGAAGTGAACATGGACACGATTCCGGATAGGCTGCGCAATGGGGCCCCATGGGGGGAAAATGAGGTCTTCCGCCCCACCCCACCTTGGGGAATGGGGTAGGAGGCAATGGGGCGCCCTATACCTTGGGGACCCATAGGGGGCCAAGAGTCTAAAAATAGCTACACGCGTCTTCTGTATATCTTCTCACACGCTCTTCGTGTATATAGTAAAATAATCATCTGATGGGTAATTCATACGCGTCGTGGAAATTTATTTGCATCTTATATTTGAAGCCTAATTAGGCAATAATATAACTATTCAAAGTTTCGTTTTCAGAACCCTTCTTTTGCTTTTTGTCCTCCTTCTGTAGTTTTATTTCTTGTCTCTAGGGTTTTTGAATCTCGTTGGCTGTGGAAGACTATTAGCTCCCGGTTGCTCTAGAATATTAAACAATAATTTGTCCATTTGCCTGTAAGATGGTGATCATTATTTCGGTTACACCGAACTCGTACGGCCAAGGTTTACTTGAATAAACGGCCTAATCGGGTTGCTTTGCGGGAAATGAGTAGTTCATGCAAGTAGAGCTCGGACCTAAAGGGGGTGGATCACGTGCACTAGCCCCTTTAGGTTCTTCCCCCCTGGGCCCCCATGGGGAATTGAAATCGAGGCCCCCCACCCCATCTAGGGAATGGCGCGGGGCGGGGCGTAGGGCCCCATTGCGCAGCCTAATTCCGGATTCGGATTATGGAAGAAAAGCAACAAAGAAAACCTTGAAATATCTGTACAACAATTTGTGTCTTGGATTGAATCTTCGAGCACTGAAGGAAGCCAGCTCAATGGAATGCTCCGTATACATGGTCACAGGCCTCGAAGTGCAATAGCATTGGAAGGATAAAGTCGTTCTTTTATAAAGAAGATATTTGAGCCTTGGGGTCCAGCTGCGACGACCAACAAAGAAGGCGTAGATCTCTTCTTCACAGAATTCCCTTGTAAGCTACCTGATAGATACTTCCACGTTGTCCGACTACTTCCTCTTCATGTGGTACCAAATTCACAAACAATCCTAAGCAGTCTCAACGTACTCGGATAAGTTTAGACAGAGCTCTAAACATGGCGGAGAGGACGATGACGACGAGGTATTCCCCTACACCTGGACGATACCGGAGGCAGATATATCATCTCTCTCTCAAGTCAGTAAACAGTTCCATATATACGCAGAACCTTGTCTATACAAAAACATCCGCATGTCTATGGACGGTAAGCCCTTCTATTAAATGTCCCGGACAACAGAATCTCCACTCAGTTACTCATGGAGTGTTCAATACTGATTTTGAGAATCTATAGCAAAGTCTGAACAGCCTGAGTACCCGCCAATACATCTTTTGCTTCGAGCAATCATAGAACGTCCAGATTTGGCCACTTTTATTGAGCATATCGACTTTACGAGCAGTGCCTTGAAGCGTAGACGAGCAATACCCAAGCCGCATCTGACGGATGACGATGTTCAATATATCGTCAGACATGTCCAAAACTTAAATCTACCCTGGACAAATCGATTCATAGACGCCATACGTGAAAGAAACGGCGAGGTTTTCATCATACTCTTGTTGTCTCAGCTTGACGCAATCAAGAGTCTCTCCTTGATAGGCATATTTTGGCTTGACAGCCAACTTATGGGTGATCTATTCAAAGGTAAAGTGGCTTTGTTTTTCTGCTTTCACCCTGTTTCTAGCTTCTCAATGCTTTTGAAACACCTTCAACAGGCTCTGCCAAACTTCCTTCTTCGTTGCTTGAAAAGGGCCAGAACGGTGTATTGCTGACTCTTTGTTCTTCTAGCCATGTGCAAGAAACAGATTCCACGCGTTTCGCACTTTGAACATCTTGAATATCTGCATCTCCAACAAGGCCGAAGATTTCAGAGCGATTTGAACGAGGGACACGCTAAAATTACATGCGCTTTGTCTTTTTTTTACGTTTCTTCTTTCGAGCATGTGTCGATTACACGTAAGTTTCAAAGCGGTACTCTTGTTCCCTGGACCACCGACACCCCAACGATGCCGAATCTCATGTCTTTAGAAGTAAACACCGTTGTGAGAGAAGTCGAGCTAAAGAAAAAATGCAAAAAAATCACCAAAACTCATGTTCGAGTCATACTACATGTATAACAAAGAAGTAATAGAGCTGGAAACAAGCAAGGAAGAAAAAGCTCTCACGCCGAATGTCACATGCTCGATTGGAGCCCGTGAGTAATTACATCAGACCTAATTCTGTCCTGCTTTGACAGATGCCATGAGATCCGTTGAAAATACGTACTTAACCTACAGGGAAGAAGCAGACATGGACACGAACTTGTATGCAAGGCCTAGCCCGCGGAAAGGTCTTCCATGAATCAAGTAACAGCTTGAATACTCGTGATCCCACAGCCTCGACATCATAAATTTCTCTATGAACTTCAATCATGGCAACAAATAATTAACACGGAGGAGGTAGATGTTATCAAACATGTCTGTAATGCATTCTATGCAACGCCCCGTGTGAGCAACATGGATGTTTTGGCTCCACGTTGCCGGGTTGCACAACGACGGAAATATCCCGCGAGCATTCGAGCATTTTGTATGCGTCAAACTTCAAGGCCAGCGTTCGAGTGTGTGTATATGTACATCCGCGATCATGTATGCACTTACGGAAGATATCGTCTGCGAGCGCGGGGCGAGAAATCATCAGAGGATGTGGCGTTTTGATCAGCGAAGACCAGTGAGTAGACTGGCTGACTTTGTCGATATTTCGTGCAGTTCGGGTGAGTCAGTTATACTAGAAGCATGGTCTCTGGGAGAAGGGAAGAGAGAAGGTGGTGCCTTCTTTTTCCGGAGGGCGAAGCGGTCTTCCGATTTCACACAGAAAAAGTAACCTCACTCACAGCTCCTGCCAATTTCTTGGATTGGAATACTTGTTAAATAAGTTCTCACTGCTTCCTGAATGGCTTAGCTTTTCTATCATGAAATCCCTCACACTAAATCAGTTCCACTGAGAAGATCCAAGAAGCTGCCGCCGCTGCACTTCTCCAGCAGTTTCCTCCCCGATGCCAAAATCTTCCTAGAATCATCCAATAACATCCTCGTTCAATGCCTACCCCTATAGTAGACTAAGCATAATTGGTTCATTCCTGGCTATCCAGAAGCTTCCGAATTTCTTGCTTAGCCTTCGTCACTGCCGCCCTGGTTCCAGAAAAGCCGATCTCACGCCCCTCGCCAGGGAAAGTCTTGTGAGGCATGAATACGTAACAGTTGGTTCGTCTCCTGACTTTGTTGACAAGCTTGAACCGATCCTTGCCTAAGAACACACTTTGAGGCTGTGTGAGTTCCATCGCATCATAAACCAGGCTTGGTCCATGCATGTCGTCAGTCTTGGAGTGTGGCGCGAAGCTGACCAAGTGGAAGTTGGGCTTATCGCCATCGAGCCAGAGATTTGGTCCTACGCCTTCAAGACCGACATCGTTCTCAACTTTCGAAATGTCACACAACAATCGAGCCTTGAGGTTCTTTTGTCCTCTGGTGAGCCCGTCGGTGGTTGCGGGGCGGAGAGATGTGAGAGCAGGGTCGATTAATCCTGGCTGGAGCTCCCAAAGGTGAGATTGGGTGATCCAGAATACGTCCTTGAGGCCTTTGCAGCCCAAAAATCGTCCACCATTCGTCACGCTTGCATCCAGGCCATGAAGTGCTTGCATGGGACTGATGCCTCCATCGACACCCCACATGTCATTGTCCCGCTGGCAGCATTGAGTAACTCTGCCGGTGAGGTTGATGGCGACACGGGGAATTACCATTTGCGGCGAGCTGTTGAAGGTCGTCACCAAGGTGGACAGGCATGTATTATCGCCGAAGTAGAGGATGTCGGCGCGGGGGTTAAAGTAAACCTCCTGCTGGGGACCGTTCTGGGTCTTGGTAGCAAAAATCCGTTTTTCGTAGACTTGCAACGCTTGTTCTCTTGATTCAAAACAAGCGTGCATGAGGGCAGGGACCCTGCACGAGAGAGGAGCCACTCGCTTGATATGGTGACCAGAAAGAGTAAGGTCTTCACCATTTCGTTTAGGGGGGCCGTACTCCAATTCAATGATACGAGGAACGTCCATCGCGAGACGCCAGATGATTGTTCTCAATTCGGGTGGAAGGTCGGCAAATTCTGTTCTATGATATTTCAGTTAGTTACACCACTGTTCTCAGAATGATGGAAGCGTCTCACCTCTTTCTAGTGGGCATTGCCTTTCCTTTTCCTTTACCCCTAGTGTTGTTGGTGCCAAGATCTATTGGGAGCCACTGAGTTCTCTTACGCGGAGCTCTGGCATTATTAGAGTCGCTGGAGGCTCCAACACGTGTCGAGACCGACGATGTGGCTCTTGGTGTATTTCTATAGATAAATCAGCTATCGATATGCTAAAGCGCGACTCAGGCAGATCCATACCGATTCACACTCGAAGAGCTGTTGGAGAGCTTGACCAAGTCAAGTTTGGCCTTGATGTCTGCCATGGCTTTGTCTACGCTATCTGAATAAGGTGCCTACTCGCCAAGTCAGTGCATATGAACACGGATATTAAAAAGGGATGTATTACCCATGCTCGCGAAGGACCGGCAACGGTAGGGATCGAATGGTTCTGGCCAGCTTGGTGCTGTTGTGTGACGTGAGCAGACGTCGAGGGTGCATTCCGCGTAGGAAGTGGCTTCTATTGCTCTTGTCAGCTCTCATGAACCTTAACAAGGGGGAGATGAAGGCATACCGTAGTCTTCGGCAAGTTGACAACTGGTTTGGAGGAGGACTCCGCAATGAAGGTAGGTGCTTGAGAGGTTTCAAATTCCTCGACCTCATGCTTTCCAAAGCTGTTAGCCTGAAAACCACGATTAAGGTCATGGAAGAGCTTACTTTGATTTCCGGGCCTGCGGAGATATTTGTGACTTGAGGCTTCCGTGGCATGGTTCTACTTTGTGAGCCGGCATACAAGAGGGGAACAGCTGGCTGTTATTTTTGTTAGTTCAGCTTTCAAACGATGGCTTGGAAGAACTTACCACAATTTTTTGTGGGATGGGGCCTGCGTGAGTGCCCGAAGATCCACTGCTAGACGCGACGGCGGCGCGCGAAGACTGATCATAGTCAGCGTCTACTATTGCATCCAGGTGAGCTGGCAGGCTTACTACAGATGGAGGTGTCTGATTGGGCTCAGTATCATTGACGTTCCGACTGGAATGGAATGGGTTCTTATTGTCCCTCGATGGACGACTGCTGTAGCCCTCGTTGGCATTGTTTCCCTTGTTTGCCGACATCGTTAAAACGGATATCGCGGGGTTCCTCCGAGATTCTGAAGCTGCTATGGGCTAAAAGCCAATGAGGTATTTCTCGTGGAGTAGAAGTGCAAGTGCTGGGTGGTACAAAAAGACAAGTTTGTGTTGGAGAAGCAGAATGTTCAAAGTCTTATTTTGCTTCTTGGGAGGCAGGCCACGGAGAGCTTATAATTGCGTGATTCATGGACGCTAGCTTAAAGGTCTAACCATTTTGGGTCATCAAATACCAACAATCCTAATTCACAGGTCAATTCACAGGTTGACAGACGAAGATTCATCATTATATTGTCGTTGAGAGAAGACTTCTCTCTTAGGATGCTTTGATTGGCTCATTTGAACTGCTGCTGCCTAGAGTTTATTTCGTATAGAAGGATATGCCGATGATAAACAGGTGAGAGATTTGTTGGCCAAGAAGGCACCAAAAAATATCCAGCACCACAGAGCTGCTGGAAAGTCCATGATACTGAGCGTGTCCACATTACAGTATTTGCTATAATCCAGATATAAATATTTAGCATAGAGCATGCCATGTATCAGTACTATGATCAACTCTTTAATAAATATTTAAAGGCATATGAGATGATTTCTGATAACGCAAACTTCGGGTGTAGATCTATTTGCTTTTGTCGGGTTCCACTAGAAACCAGCTCACAAGAATTATGACTCAAAGCACAAACAAACTTCATAGGGGAAAGCGCTCCCGTAGCATCCCACAAAATAGAAAACTAGAGGGTTGGAGCTAAAAACAAGCAAGACAAAGACTTTCACGTGAACGAGTCACGTGCTCGGTTGGAGCCCCTGAGTCAACGACGACCCAGATCAGTGTTGTTTCCATGCGCATGGAGAGGTTTATTTGCAAGAATAATTGTAATTGCAAAGCAAGAAACCATTTGTAGAAGAAAACAGAAATGGGAAGGCAAAAGACTTTCCAGGGAAATCGGTGAATCAAAACCATAGGAAACAGAAGGGATCAAATTGCTGTTGGGTGCTTGATTTAATCTCAACACAATGCCCTTGTAGGACTAGGAGAGCATGGCATCTTTGGTTATTTTTTTGAACCTTCTTGTGTGTGATCTGTATGACCGAGCAGCTGTTTGAGAAATGTCGGGTTTGCCGGGGTGGGGTTGGCGACTGACGATGATAGACAAGGAACCGCGAACTACGAAAAGTTGGTCTAGTTAGAATTTGGAGCCGAATAGACTATGCAGAAGATCTAAGTCTATTTCTTGTATGCTTAGGTATACTTGAGACACGGGAATTGCAAAGCTAGTTTTTTAACACGCTGCTTTTGCACTACATCATCTGTCAAGATGCTATTTTGATGGGAGGACCTTTGGCGAATTTAAAGTGATCTGTTTTTGAACTTAGAAATTTATTAAAATATCTGGTTAGCGGGGATGATCTCGGCTATGTATACCTACAATGAAAGGCTCGAAAAAAAGGGTCAAATTTCCAGTACAAACACTTGAAGACCGCAGAAGAACAACCAAGTTCTTGAGAATAAGAAGACTGAGAGTTCTTTATTCAGTTCTTTTGATGCCGTAGATAGAGGTTTGATGGCGTGGCTTCATCAGGAAACTCTGAAAGGCAAAACGGGCGCCCTTCAAAGGACGGCAGATCGCAGGGGTGTATCCGTAATCCCAAAAGTAAAAGGACAGACAAATATGTCCCATCATACGTAATTAGGGTTCTGATAAAAGCTACAAGCCTGTGGCTTGCATGTTGAAGAGACCAGGCAGGAAAAGAAGGCCCAATCTTTGGATCCCGTGGGTGCCGATTTGGTGACTTGTTATGATAAACTTACAGAGCTGTTTCATGCGGCTGATGCCATGAAAATGATAGGGCTGACATTGTCCCACGGTGGGGTCGGGATCTCAGCGCAAGTGAAATTTAACGCAGGGATTTTGCTTCGCACTAGCCAGAAAACCCCCGTCTCCCCGGGAACGATCGGAGCCCCTCCGTCCCTTTATCCTACCATCCTCGCCGCTGGCCCTCTACAGGATGCCCTACGAAATACCTCGATTGTGCCTGGTATTGTAATCTCGTTACGGATCATTGTCTCCTGTCACAGACTGAACGGCGTCTGGAACACTCCCTCACGGCCGTACACTCACAAGGACCACCTCCCTACCAGCCATGTGTGAACCTCATCACGATCTTGATACCAGCTCCAGTGGCAGCGTAAGCCTCCTCTTCCAATTGCACAATATCCCTGCAGTCTTGCTGACCTCTGCGTGTATACAGGCTGCCCACCTCACTAGTCCCGATCGCGATCGCGACGCGAAGTCCAACCAGTCCCCAATCCTCAACCAAACACAAAATATGGCCAAGGCCAACGACAACGACATCCAGTCATCGGAGTAAGCTAAGTCGTTGTTCCAAAGGATATGGATTTGACTAACCTGTTTCGTAGCGCACTTCAAGCCTCTCTCCTCTGTGTTAGTCCCGGCGGCTTCGGGGGAGAAGCTGCTGCTGTGAGCATGCGTAGCAATGATGCCCAGAAGAGGTAACATCCGACTCTGACTTGACCCTGCTTCAACCTTGACTGATCAACTTCCACAGCACTGTTCGTGCCAGCATTTTTGGCGGAGGCTTCACTCCAGCCGAGACCCGCTACCAAATGCGGGAGGCCAGCCTTACTGATGCATCAATTCCCACTCCCTCAACGCTCCTAGATGCCATGTCAAATGATGTGCCAACTGCCCAATTATCTCTCTGCGGCCCAGATGACACGCAAATCACTCTACCATCGACTTCCGTAGCGGTCCCAGAGAATGAAACTGCCCTTCAACGGTATGGATCATAGTCCTAACCTTTCAAATATGCTGACCATCTTCAACAGTGATTGGAAACGCCTTCCTCGGGAGATTCGAGACATCATCTGGGGATATGTCGACGGCCCAAGAATCATCGAATTTGAACGATCACCCCAACACCGGAGAACTGGCTGGATGCACATTGATCACGCTGCGTACCAAGTCACCCAAAACTCCCGAGAGCTGCCGCTGTGCTTTCGCATATGCAGTGAGTCCTTTCAAGCAGGAATTCGAAGATATAAACCGTTAAAGTTTGGGTCGCGTGACTTTGCGTGCAAGATATGGTTCAACGTTGAGGATGATATCATTTGGTTCGGAGGACATGCCTGTGCCAGGACTCTGAAGGAATTTTTGGATGATGAGGGGCGGGTGGAAATCAAGAATGTTGCATTCTCGTGCAACTTGGGGGTAGACCAATGCTGCGCCTATGATCTTGGAGAAAGCTGTTTCCTCCAAATGCTCCAGGGCCACACCGAGGCAGATGAAGCAAGAGATCTTCACGATCAGGATGATTTGCTTCGCGGTTTGCGTGGTCAGAGATGGCTCAAAGGTTGCCCAGGCCTCAAGCATATCTACATTGTCGTCAGTTCGCGCCTTTGCGGAAATTTTGGACGTCCAGGTCAAATGAGACCCGATGTCGGCTTTCGCCCCGCCTCTTCGAACGGTTTGAACAGAAAGCAGCAATGGTACAGGCAGAAACAGGAACGAGACATCGATCAAGTCAACCGCGGCAAGGGTGTCCACCTTACACGTGAGACTACATGGGTTGGAGATGATAAGCCAACCTTCCATTTCGTCAGCTTCGCCCCGCAAATTGTTGATGGCAAGTCCTATGACGCTGTGACAGTCGACTTTGAAGCTTGTGAATACCTATGTCGCGAAAACCGTGCTTTCATCGAGGATCTGTGGAGAAAGTTTGGTGTCAGTATTCGGGTAACCGAGCGAAACTCAAAAGACAAGGACCAGCAGGAAATTGGAATCTCAGGACCTTGGGAAAGCGTCAAGTTGGCAAAGAAAGCGATCAAGACGCACGTGGATAAGGGAATTGGCCGCTACGTCGAGACCAATAACAAGGGTACCCTCTATCACTTCTATGAGAGATGCGAAGATGGATTTAAAGAGTCCACCGCTAGACGTCTCTAGCTGACACCTGCTGAGGTATACTCGTGAAAGAATTGAGCTATTTTGGGAACGATACTTTGTTGCGGGAAGGGAATTTGTACTGAGATGATGGTGTTCCTTCCATCGAGGGATTGATAACGATGGTGGCCATTGAGAGCCAAAAATTCTGGATATTTGACGTCGCAGAAATAGGTAGTCAGAACTTCGAAGGCATCGGAGCAATACCCCACCCCATATCGTCCTGTTTGTGACATGAACACCTCGTCTTCCGCTGGACCTTGTCAGTCTTGCTTTGCAAGGCCACTTGCCTCGTGTGATGATCCTTAATATGGATTTCCATGACCGGCTCGAACCCTAATACTCTTTTAAAATGGCGAAGGCATATAAGGAGATGGCGAGTGAAAGACTCCGTCTGTGCGCGAGGGCATACGATGTTCAAATATTCCGCAAAAGAAGCAACGGCACAACTGTTATAGCAAGAACAACAGGGTAAACAAAGCCATCATGATTAAACTTAATCCTCAACAGGCTCGATTCAATTTAGGTGAGTTGCACTGGGATCAGAGAAGAAAGAGGTGGTAGGAGGAGAGGAGAGGCTGTGAAGGGAAGTGAAGTTTGGTTTCCCACCAACGGGCCGAACGTTGTTCCGACAGCAACCTCACTTCATTGCTCCTGCCCATTATTTCTCTACTGTATCTCAAAACACTTGCAAAATGTGGAAAGCGTCAGTTTACGTTCAGAGAAAGATCAACGGTTTCAATCTCTTATTCTACCTGTTTCCCTAGTGTGCGAGTCAGTCCATATCGGACCGAGATTCTCTGATGTCATCCCACCGCAATTCCACAATTCTTGATAACTTTATGGGCCAGGCACCACAATTTCTCCTGCTATAACATCTCTATTCTCTAGCATGTGCGAAGTTTTCAGGAATCTCATTATCACTATTCATATACATGTCGTTCTCTCCTCAGAAGCTTGTTCTCCTCTCCATTGCTAAATTCCCTCCTTGAAAACACATTTACAGATTTATTTCACTCTTAGAAACCCCCAGCAATCATGGCAGACTCCACCCATCGTCCCTCGATCATCTCGAAACGCACACATATTCGAAAGCAACAACACGCTGCTACCTTTCCCAAAGACCTTCCCACTTCCCCCCGCCTCATCGACCGCCTCGTCGTCTCCCTAGGCTACGCAGGCCTTGCCTCCTACATCTTCTTCAACCCACACAAAATGTCTCCACGAGAACTGACCGCGCTCTCTGTCTCCTCCTTGACCCTCTCTTGGGGCCTGTATGACCTCGGAAAACGCAATGGCATGATACAATGCGCATCCTTTGCTCTCCGAGCCTCCGAAGCCGAGAATGAGACTGGGCCTACGGGTACAGATCATATGGAGGAGTATCTGAAAAAGGAATTCAGAGGCAAGGAATTCGAGGACCTCAAAACTGCTGAGAAGATTGCGTGGCTAAGGAAAGAAGAAAAGCGGATTCGGGCGGGGATGGAGGATATGCAGATGAGTTGCGGACAGGCATATATTGGGAAGGAAGAGGCATACTCTGCATATGAGAAGCTGGGAGCGTATGGGGGCCAAGATTGGAAGAGGTATAATGAGGCAGATAGGGAATGTCAGGGGCTATATACTGAGTACGAGAAGGCGCAGGATAGGTTAAGGGGCATCCGGGAGGAGATTAATGAGCTCAATGAGCTGATTTGAGATAGTCTGTTGATACCCCGAAATGAAAGACTGTCCGAGAAGGACCTTTTTCTAAGGGTCCACGACCAGATTTGCTCCAACGCTACCTTTCTGCGACCTATCGAAATCCTCATTGATTCCTTTTAACCGCCGCTCACCTTTTTGACTGGAAGTGGGGTAAAAGCTCCTTGAGCGATTGTACCCGGGAAACACCGTCTCACCCCCACTCTTGCAGGCCGTGCATCTTTTCGAAAAAAACTCAAGCCACGGTTCAGACACGCGTACCACACGCTCAAGGAATGTCTCCGCCCCAAATGCATGGTACACAACTTTCTACTACTCTGAGTAGCAAGACACAACCTGTCGCCGCAACAGCATGCCTCAAATATATCGTGTCGACGAGCCCCCAAATATCAGCACCTTAATTCCCTTAAGCTGGCAGCATCTCCAACCCAGCCTCACAGACAAGAGCCCCAAAAGAAACAACAACTTCTTCGCCTAAATCACCATCACCTTTCGCATCGTTCCCCTTGAGTACCTTACCAAACACAGACCCCACCAGCACCAGATATCGTTCATATGTGCCATACATGTGTCTCTTCACGCCAAGTCGTTTCAAGGCCACTACCTTTTTGCCAGCTTTGGAGGCAGTGGCCTCAGAGCTGATTGATCGGATGGTACCGACGGACATCGAGCTTAAGATGGTGGGTGATGTGGGGTCCCGTCGAGAGCAGCGATTTTCGAGTCCAATGGCGTTCAGGGCTACGAGGTATCATTTGATGAAGAATTCGCATGGACCCAGACCCCCGGTTAAGCTTTTACTTCTTGGATGAGGAGGGGGTTTTGGAGAAGTGACGATGGCTGTGGGGTTGGTCACGCTGTGATGAATGCGAATTCTTATGGCCATAGTTGGAGTCAGTTGATCTAAAAGTGCTCATTCAACCCAAAAGCCTCTGCTGATACCTTGAAGGACCTCCGTTTGCCAGCATTGGTATGAGAGAGCAACCGTGGAATGACGCTAATTTTATGACGGACTGATCAGCTGGCTGTCCCTCGTGTCCGCGCTCATTTATCAGAAGCTTTGAAAATCCTTTCAGCCTACTTGAGATCTGCAGGTTGGTCTTCTCGCCCAGCTTCCATTCCAGATTCTACTCTAGAGCCGGTATCGAATAGGCAGTCGTGCCCTAAGTAGCGGGTTGAAGCGAGCACTCTCCCCGGGCGGAGTCAAGCATAAGTGGGCCCTACCTCTTACTTACCTTACATATCAAAATAAGTCTTTTCCGTCAAAAACACCAAGCATCGATGGCTTTGCAGCTCGTTTTTCAATTTCTTGACGCGCTGTACTAACATCTCTAATAGATTCGACCGACGCTGGCGTGATCAGAATCCCCTCCCTGTCCGTTTTCCTTGGTAGCTCACAATATAGCATGTACATCTGCATCTGTTAGTCCAGACGAAGGCGAAAGAGGCGTCTCCCACCGTGGGGAGCTGTAAGTAAACTCCAATTTCTCATTCCCAAAGGTGCAGCCGTCGATACTTGGTTACTTTTTTATCAATTCTTTTTTTCTCATTGCTTGCGTCAGACAATAGTTAGTGAATTAAACGCGCTATTTTTTGTTTTCTCAAGTAAACGGAAAGCATATTCTTCAGGTCAACTTTGTAAGTCTTTTGCGCTCGAGGATTCTGAGTCAAATGGATTTCAAAATCTAAATCAATGAAAAAGGTCTGAATATCCCACTGGTTGTGAGACATTGAAATGCCCGCCAACGCCGGAGCCGGAGAGCTGCAAGTCGAGGAAGAGGATTCATTTGACGGGTCATTGGCTCTGATGAACTCCATGGGCAAGTCTACTCAAAGTCCCTCGAATGTCCCACGTCTAGTGAGACATTTACAGAATGTCATACAAGTGTCGTCCTTGGGAAAGATGCTAGACTCCAATAGTTCATATCTCGCACGGAAACATCTGTGTATCACTTTTGGACATTGGCTGGGCGCGGGAGACATTTCACAAACCACCTGAATGATAATGCATAATCGTTTTGGGGTGATAAAGCATCTATTTCTCTATGTAATAGATCGAGGTGGCACAGTCTAGTCCCCAGGCAGGGCGCTCTTACATTTACAGCTGCTCTGATCACCTGTGATTGGTAGATATGACAGAGCAAACCCCAGCCATCAGCTGCAGACAACGAAGCTATCGCATGCTGATGCAATAGTTGTCCGGCTTCACTGCCGTATCGACGCAGCCGCTCCAACCCCAGCAAGGCCGTGAGGAATCGTTCTAAATCTCTTAAGAGGTTTCAGGCTTCACGCCCACGGCCTCATCAAAACTCCTTCGACCTTAGCCTCGAGACTTTCGTCTCTGGTGCAATGGGAGCGTAGTCTAGCTAGCTCTTCTTCGTCCTTGGCCTCATCCGCAGCCAATTTCGCCATAAACCCATTGCTTTCCGCGATCCTCTTCTGCAATATTTCACCAGGCGTGGGATACTGTTACTTCCTAACTAGAAGGCGAGGCTGGTAAAAACAGCGTAGTTGTCATTGTATTACAGGTTGCTTTGGATTCGACAATTCACGCATCACATAGGGGCTATGGCAATGTTCACGTTACGGGAAGCAAGCATCAAATCCAAGACATTTGTTTTTGACAGCCCTCTATTATTTTATGGAAACTCATCAGCTATAGTCTATTCTATGGTGACCCTTCATCTCCACGTGAAAGCCACCCCGATAGATTTGTCCATAAGCCATAATCCTCGTGGTGGGTTTGGGTAGAGAATCCGGTTACACGAATTCCAAGTCCTGGGTCTGTCTGTTCCTTTGCTCAACTCAAATCCTCCTTTTTCACATGGACTGGATTTGTAGTAAAGCCTCATTTGCCGCCACCTTCTGCCTTGGAAGCCTCTTGAGCGGCAGCCTCTGTCTGTCTAGCAACCAGGCTGGCCAGCTCATCTTCATCCTTGTTTTGCTCCCCAATCAATTTTGCTATATACTTTTGGCGTTCGGCTATCTTCTTCTTCTTGAGCTCAATTTGAAATTCCAAATCAAGTTTTGGCTTCTTGAAGCTTCTGCCATTATTGTCCTCCAGGCGATCTGCGGCAGACTCATCCCCACAGTTGCGCTTCAAAGTGACTTGGCGCATATTGTTATCCGAGTCAGTGCTTCGAGAAAATGAACTCGGGTGCTTCTGGGTCAGAGTCTGCTCTCCGCTCGGGGAAGGGGGGACTTTGCTTCGAATAAGCTGACCTCTAGTATTGACAGTGTCAGCAGGCTCATCTTGTCTGCTAGCTGGCATGGAATCACTGCGTTGGGCACTTTCCTTTTTAATATCGTTACTCGTACCTCTGCTACTTTCCTTTGGAATCATGAAAGTCGGGCTCGAGGTAGACGGAGCCTGGACTGCAACCTTGGGAGCAACTGGACTCTTTGGAAGTCGCTTGAGAGGCTCTTTTCCTGGGAATTCACGTGCCAATGTAGACCCTGTCGTTGTCTTAGTGCGGTTCGAAGGACGTCTTCAGTATTTCTTACAGTTCTTTTCCCAGACAGATTTCTCGATTTTCCATCGCCACCAGTCTGGGTTGTATCCTTTATGGCCGTGCGCTTCTATAGTATCTTGGTAAATTCTTTCGATGGCCATGTATATATCCACATGCGTCTTAATTTTGCTATTCGGGTCTTCGGTGCCGTTCATGATAAATTTTACTGCCATGGTATCGTCGACCGATTCGTATTTGACTGATGCGACTGAAGTTCGATTGGCTGATGCCATTGTGTTTATAATGCGTCTGAAAATGAAGAAGGGGATTATGATAGGACTGGGGGGATTGAAGGGGGAAAATTGGTGTTGTCGGTGCGGGATTTCGATATGTTGTCGTTGATAAGGAGCAATGTTAACAACTGTATGCAGAGATCGAGAGCGCAACACACCTTTGCTTAGCGTGTGAGTCACATGCCTTCTTAGGGCTGAGCCCTATCCTTCTTATCTCAATGTTGGTTCTCTGATAAAGCCGGATTGTAAATTCACTCTGGTCAATCATTTCCCCCCTCTCTCTGCCCCAAGCTTGGCACTGATCTCCCACATGTATGTCATTAGCGGCGGGAATACGCCGATTCATATACGATAGCAAGACAAGAAAGTAATATGTCGTTTGTTTTTAAGCATTGTGACATGTGCGATAATCAAGAGCTTGTTTTTATGTCCATCAAGACCAATTTTGAGCAAGTGTATCCAAATCAACTCCTAATTAGCTATTTGCCCCTTGTCCTCCATTCCAAGCAGGTCCATGGTGAATAAGTCGTTTCCCCCCGTTGAATATTTGTCGATTTTTAAGAATGAATCCTGCCGGCAGCGCACTTCCAAATCCTCCAGCTCCAAGCACCTTTTTGCTGTTTACCCTAATCTTCCTCGAAACACACATACTCCTAAGAAATCGATCACTGCATCGGCTGTCGTCCTTCCTGCTAGGATTATCGATCCTTCATTAAGTTGAGCAGTCAGCATTTGGTCTAAGATCTTCGTAATGAAGTTCAATTGTGCGTTCAAGCTTCAACTTAGCCCACAGTTCTATTGCTAATCCAAGTGCAGTAATTAAGAGCCTTCAAAGAAGGTTCAAGCCTCCCGCAAAAGTGACTCTCGAGCCTTTCTCAGAATTTCACCTCTTCCCAGAACTCGCCCCAGAATTACGATTGAATATCTGGAACCTCGCTGCCCACATCCCCCGCCTCATCGAGATTGAGCATGCTCCGAACCATGAACGAAAACCTTTGCGCCCTGCAGTGCTTCAATCTCACAACAGCGAGCTTGTCCGGGTTGCGCCCCGCTGCCGTCGGTCGCCAGTCGTCTTGCGTGTTTGCAGAGAGTCCCGAGAGGAAGGCCTCAAAGTATACACTTTAACGAATTTCGACTGCCAATGGCGACCTAACCTCGAACGCGAGATCTTTTACAATCCTCAGGCCGATATCGTATTTTTTAATGACAACTTCTGCTATTGGACATTGGCGGCTCTTTCAGGAAAGAGATAGAAATTCCCAGGGTTGCTATAAATTGCGCGAGGGAAGCCATCAAGTCTATCGAGCTTTCCAACTCCACTGGCGTAGCTCCCGATAGATCCCCTAGGTCGCTCAGAGGCCATATAATGGATCGGGCTCTCGAGCTTCAGCTTCTTCATGGCGTTCGACCGTTTGGGGAGGATGGTAACGAAAGAGGAGATATGGGTCCTGGTTGCAAGGGCTTGGAGGAAGTCATCTGGGTCGTCGACTCGAACTATTGTCAAGTCCAGTCGGGAGATCCCAGCGCATCTGAATGCTCCCCAAATTTGCCAGCAAAGCGCTCACAAGCCGAAAAAATTCTTGAAAGAAATAACTTCCGAATAGCTAAGGAGCATTTGAACACTGAATTTAAGTGGCTCAGAAACATGACTCGGCCAAATTTCTAATTTGCTACGCTTGCTGAGCTCCAGGCTCCTCCCACTACGGTTCGAAAGATATGGAGAACTTCTTCCAAGAAGGAGGATGGAAGATATCTCCGTTTATTGAAGAATCTGCCGAAGAACTTCCCCGCCATATCGGAAACATGCATGTGTTCAGGAAGCGGAGTGGGACTTTCTGACACCGCTGAGGCGTTTGCGATGGCATGGGCATGTACGCTGGCAGTTTTTGACCTACTTTCCTGACTGGGTGGAATGGTGGTCAGAGGAGTTAAACCTGATCATGGTATTGAGATCGATTGGGGGATGTAATGCTGTATTTATTGCTTTCTGATGTCCCACTGTTGGTGAGACATTCCATGTGGAAGACCTCCCCGATGAACCGAATAAAAGTCTCTTCAATGCCCAAATATGCTCTCCTCTATTCCCCGTATCCTCCTAAATGTCCTCTATTTGGTCACTGCCACACCGACTTCATGAACGCAGAAAAGCCTGGATGCGTAGCCGCCCATGCCGCCAACAAAAAGAATACTATCCATCCCACCAATCCTCCCATTGCAATCTTGGATCGAGGTACGCCACCAATTTGTAACTTTAGTGACTCCTCCGGCTTCGCACTCTCAAGCACTTCCCCCTCTTCCTTGCATCCCGAACTATTGGCAGGTGATCCGCTTGGCTGTGCCTAATAGATCGTCAAAGTATTAGCATCTACGAACCTTTTCAAGATCCTGCAAACTCTAGAGTGGTTTACTGACCTCTGAACCGAGCTCTGAAGTACTGGTCTCTTCCTCTGGCTCGCTTGCAGACTCGGATGGCGCGGGGCAGCCTCCCTTCTCTGGCTCGCTAGCACACTCAGAAATCGTATTGCAAACTTCTTTCTCTTCGATCAGGGTAGCTTCAGAAGTGACAGGGCAATCTTGGTAAGCATATTGGCAAGTCTCCCGGACCATTCTCGTAGGCTCAATTCCAGGAAATCCGTCCTTCTGCTCCGGCCCTATCATTGAATTAGCACACCCCCAAGTAGATCTATCTCTTAGATCTTACAGTTGCAACTCCAAACGGCGAACTCGGCTCTGTAACAGTGCCAGGCTGGATTATCCGCGACGTTCTTTTCCTTAGATCGCTTTGTGAACTGTGCGATAGCCGTATCGATATGCTCTACCTTCGTTGTGGAAAAACGCCGGTCGGTAGGGCCTTCGGCATTGAATTTGGCCACGATTAGGTCTCTGACAGAGTGGTACTGGGAGTATTGGAGAGATTGCTGAGTGATTGATGCCATTTTAATCGATATGATGGAAGAATATAGGCGATGTAAGAAGAGAAATACGAGTGGAAGATGGGATCGTGGTTGCTGGTTGGTGATGAAGTTGCGAGGAACGAGATCAAAAGTGAAAGAGAATTGAAAGTATGAGGGAGCTTTTTTTATCTTATAAGCAGGATACTCTTCATCTAACTACACATCTACATTCACTGTTGTGTAGTAGGAAATATTCAATGCTGTAGTTTTGCAAGCGGCGTCGAGTGCGGAAATGACACTTCTAAAGCAAGCCGATACCACTGGGCCTTGGCAAGAAATGTGCGTTGCCATCGATTCAAAAGCAATTTGGAATCTCATTATTCTTACTAAGATGTCCATAATAGCTGTTCGGATCTTGCGGGTTGATAGATGCACAGAGTCTGCCTCTGAAGATAGACTCCTGGTATCTTTCGAATTCACTTGGTTCTACTTCTAAAGCTGTGGATAACATACTGGAAGTGCACACCAGCACCTGTGATGACTGTGATGATCGAGACATCGCAGCTCGAAGTCCAAAACACATCGTATTGCAGCTCTATCTGGCCCCCTTTCCCCCAACCCCACCCAACAACAACAAAAATTCACGCAAACGTCCAAAAGCTCATCGCTATTTCCCATCATGCACTTTACCCTTACCCTTATTTCCGTCCTTTGAGTCATCTCCTTGTTTTTGTTCCTCCCCATGCTTCTCATACCCATCCACAATTCCGTCGACACGATTCTCAAACGTTCTCCTGCCCGTTCCGGTTCCTCCCGGATAATCAAGGCCCACAGATCGCGCTTTCTCCGTTACAAACTTCAAAATATCACCTACATATCTTCATTAGCACCCATGTACCTACACTGAATACAAGTACCATTACCTTCAGAGAGCAACGCCTTGGCAAATTTCTCCAGTTTATCCTTCTCCTCCATCTTCACAACTTCAATCACCCCCTGCTCATTTGCCAACCCCTCCACATCCGACCAAAACATCATAACGTTATGTAGCTGCCTTCTGAAACCCCACAAAGCATTTACTTCCCCGCCCTCTACGACTATCAACATTTCCCAAACAGTTCTCTCCGGCATTGCGCTCTCAATGCAATACTGCTCGTAGATTGAGGCAACCACCGACTTCCATATTTTCCAGAGCGCCGGAGGAGAGTTCGGGTTGAGAGTACGGTACTTCTCTGAGTACCAGTCCCAGTTTAGCTCCGAGCAGAGGCGATGCAGACTGTGGTCGAGCCCTTTGAGGGTGAAGTTTGAAGTAGCTGTCCAGGATTGATCGATCGGGTTTGTCATTTTGTTCGTGGGAGGAGTTTCCGTTCGTGGTGGCTTTCGGCACTCTGCTATCAGGGCTTCAATTTCGGACACAATATCTGATTTGCTGGTCGCTGCCGATGCATCAATTGGCTTTAAGGGAGAAGTAGTCCCATATTCCAACGTGGGCGTTGGTGCAGCGGATGCTGAATTCTGACAAGTCGAAGTTGATGCGTGTTTTAGAGGCGCTGCTGTATATGTTGGCCGCTTGAATGCTGAAGTTAGGTTCAACGTGCCCTTGTTTTTAGAAGCTTTCTTTGAATCATAGGCTTGAGTCCAAGACTCAAGACTTGATGCTTGGGGTTTAGGTGGTGCCGAGTTGATTTTGGTTGGGGGAGTTGGTGTGCTGTTTTTGTGTATTGCAGAAAGTGCGACGCTTTCGCTACTTCCCTGCCCAGTGACAGAAACAGGGGAAGGTACTGAAGCTTTATTATTTCTTGGACTCGAATCCACCTTTTGGACGGTCATCAGTATGGCCATGAGCGGCGTATAGAAATGCAGTTTCGAGAGAAGCTCCTTGAATTGATAGTAGTAGCAATGAGATACTAATTACGATTCGGCAAGGAGAAAACTGAAATTGGCAATGAATGAAGGGAATATAGACACAAGAGTCTCCTGGTCCGCATGGGACTCACACAGCCTTCCATTCACAGTCTCACGGCTGTCGGTCTTCACTACTTGTGAATGTTCCGAACACCTCGTGGAGCCTTGCTCGGACGAAATGGCAAGAGAAAAGGGCTGACCCGTCAACGAATTCTCCGCCCCCATTTACGCCAGTGAAACATCGAGAGAAGTTAGAGTGACTGGCCGCCTCATCTCGATGACTCCGTATCAATGTGTGATTGACGATGGGAGACATACCTCCCCTCCCAGCATTTATTTCTCGCCCCTTCCCCTCGGGCTCCCATTTCAAGCCACCATAAACACAATTCCACAAAACAACTCAAACAACTTAAGCACACAAAACAAATTCAAAATGAGCTCCTCAACCCCCCAAGACCAAAAGCCCCAACTCCCCTTCCTCCTCCGCGCCCTCGGCTTCATCGACGAAGACTTCGCCTCCCCAGACACTACCCCCACCGCCCCAGACAACCAACCCTTCACCATGGACCGACCCAAATCCCCCATCCCCATCACAGCCCAAAACTTCAACTCCCTCAACGCCCACGTTCGTCCCGAAGACACCACCCTGGTTGAATTCTCCGAACTCAAATCCGGCGATATCCCCACACAATATAAACGCATCATGTCTTCGTCTTTCCCTTGGAAGAAGCTTGATGAGGTTGTGAAGTATGGGTATAAGGAGAAGGATATTAATGAGCTGGAGATGGAGGAGTGGAAGTATTTGTTCAAGGTGGGGGAGAGTGGGGGGGAGGAGTATGAGGGGGATGAGGTTGCTATGAGACAGTTATTGAATGATGTTACGCTGTGGGGGATGGCTGTGCACGGCGTTAGTGGGGAGGTGCCGGAGATGGAGAAGGTGGTGTTGGATTTTGGGGTTAAGACGTTGAGTTTGTGGTTTGAGGGGATTGAGATTCCGTTTGTGCTGCAGAAGTAGATGCTGGTGGTAATTAGGGCAGAGTAGAGGGCCGACTTGGCCGGTCAACGTTGAACTTCAATGAAAATAAATAGCAACCAAGGCCGAAGAAACAGAATGGAGTGACGGGGTATTTTGCTTTGATTTCTTTGTGACTTGCTCACGTCTTTTGACGTTTCTTCTTCGACGGCCGTCGTATCGACTCATCAACAGCATCCTTCAACTCCTCTTTTAATTGCTCCTCAGCAGCTTCCGCCGCTGCCTCGTCCTCGGATTCTTCATTCTCATCCTCGACATTATCGCTCTCTTCATTCTCTGAATCGAGACCGAACGCTGCATCGACGGCATCGACTGGATCCAGCTCAGCACCGCCTTCGCTATCACTGCCAAAGCCTTCGAACTCCTCATCATCTTCTAGCTCCGCGACAACCGAAGTAGCATCCGCGACAGATGTATCCGCCATCGACTCATCATCTCGCTTTCGCTTCTTGCCCATCTCTCCAAGTCGGCCCGAACGGCCTTCAACGCCATCCTCTTTATCCTCGGCCCCTTCGAGTAGAGGTGGCGGTGTGAACCAAGGGATCTTGCCTCGAAGGAAATCATTCAGCACCATCTTTGCAACACCATCGACATCTGGTTCTCCGCCGTGCAATAATCTTCCGCCTTTTCTCGCCAAGAGCTCCAAGAACTCGATATGATCTTTATAACCCTTGATCTGGTAGGTCCTCTCGATATGCTGTGGCTTGGTCTTGGTGAGAACAGCAGGGATGTATTGTTCTGGGTTCTCAACGTTCTCAACTCGGACAACACCTCGCAGTAAAATATCTTGAGGGGTATCTGTTGCGCTGGGGGGCACGACACCAGGACAATCGATGAGATATATTCGCTTCATAAGTGTAATGTATTGCCAGATCTTTGTTTCTCCTGGAATAGGTGCAACTGTGCAAACCTTCTTCTTGCGGAGAGTGTTGATGATGGAGGACTTTCCAGTGTTAGGATAACCAATAAAGCCGACGGAGATCTGCTTGCGGTCTGAGTGTAGGGAGGAGAATTGGCGAAGGAGTTGGATGAGGGAGCCTTTGCCAAAGGAGTTTGTGATGGAGGCGTGGAATGCGAGAGTAGGGTAATCTTTTGAGAGATATCTAACCCAAGAAGCCTAGGATATGTTAGCTATTGCAGGCAAAAGCTTGAAAGTATGTATGAATCATTACTAAGAAAACTACCACACAGCCACCGAGGTGGAAGTAGCCTTCAACTCAAACGAAACAGCACCAAACTCTTTGCGATAGACTCCCCAAGACGGTGAGCTATCTACTCAAGACCCGAAGATCAAGAGCGGCGAGAATGGCCTCAATCTCCCAAAGTTGTAACAGACGGCCTTCCATTGCGAATGGCACAGAAATGCAGAAGGAGCCTTGACTTAACGATGGGATGGGGGAAGAATAGAAATTCAAAGATCAAACTTACAGCAACACCGGTGGGCACCAGATCGCACTTGTTAAGAACGAATATCAAGTGCTTGTGTGGTGCCTCCTCCTTGATGTACTTCTCAACACTCCGACATCTTGTACCTAGAGGATCTCTAGCGTCAAGAACATGAATGACAACGTCTGAGGAGTCGATGACTTTGTAAAGCTCGTTCCATATCCGTTTGCTTTGCCCTTTGTTGAAGATGGCCTCCCGAGCACTGGAAACATGACCATCATCTATAGGACCCGCCTCACCGACCGCCTCTGGATCTCCCGAAGTTCCACTCAAAAGCTTGGCCTGCTCGAGACGCTCTAGGTAGGTATCGTGGGACTTTACACTGTCGTCGGCCAAATCTTCCAACGAGCTAACGCCGAGTCGTACACGCTTTCGCTGGGCCTTGGGACCAAACACTTCACCAAACGGCGACGCCTCGACGGTCATCTTGGCTTTGTGTTGCTTGATTCCATTCTTCCCTTCTCCATCTCGGATCAAGCTCATGGGCAATTTATTGCTCTTGAGAAGAACTGAGTATGGATCTGAAGCTCTTTCCGCCATGGCTTCTCTAAACGAATTGAGCGCATCTTGACCGATCACTCGGGAGTTGGTAAACCATTTTCTATTTGGCTCGACTCGTGCTTGAGGGACCTGTCGACTCTGAAAAGACGCAGCTTTCGTAACGTCACCGGCAGCGTTCCTCTGTGCCTTTCCGTCTTTGAACATGTTCAAGGTCTTGACCTTCTTCGCAGAGCTACATAATTTCTCGGTCAGCAACCACGACAGTAGGCAATGCGCAAAGCGTACCGATAAAAGTTCTCGCCCTTGACTTTGACGTTGGCCATGCCATCGCCGACCTTGCCCTGGCGGACCTTTCTGGTCGCCTCTTTCTTTCCGGTACCCATTGCAAGTGTTGTTGCGCAATGCGCTGTTGTTTGGGGATTTGGGGTTGGTGGGTTGAAAAGAAGAGGGCTGGCGAATTATTTTTTTCAAGAAGTCGGAAAAGTTCCCTGTGGCTGAGGTGCGGGCGGTGAGGACTGGCAGAAGTGGCTTGATCGCGCGCTAAGCATCCACGCTAAAGATTTCATCAAGATCAACAGCTTCAAGCTCGAATTCTATACATCTTCATCTGCGCAGCTTGCTCGAGCGCAGGCCGACTTCACAATGCCTCCCTCACTACCCGCAGGCCAATTCAGAGCCCTGCCGCGCTTCGCGTGCCTCAATGCCAGACCCTTCAGCACTTCGAACCCCCTTTCCGCCATCGGACCCGAGAACCCAAAGTTCATTGAGATCCCAAGCACATTGCAGCCCCAAGTCCTCCCCAAACTAGACATCAAAGGCGTCCTCCCCACACCTCGAAACCTCTTCCCCAAGCGCGGAGCAAACAAAACCTCAAAGAAATACCTGCAAGCAACCACGCCCCTCCCCAAACACCAAGCCGCCCCAGCAAACGATTACGAAGCCTGGAAGCGCACGATAGCAGCAAATAGGCGCCAAAACCTCGTCGAGGGACTCCGGACTCTGAAAACGAGGAAGGCGCTTTCCGATGGGAAAATCGCGGCGCGGAGTAAGAAGAGCAGCGAGGAGAGAGCGAGAGTCTTGCACGCACCACAGCGAGAAGACGAGCGGTTGACGAGCCCAACCATCACGGAGGCAATGAGCAAACTTCAGCTAGGATCGGTACCTGACCCTCGGCGCGAAGAACGAGTTGCGGCGAAAGCGGAGAGAGTCAAGGCCAAGGAAGCGATGCGGGAAGAAGCTAGGAAGAATGCGCTGCATACTTTGTATATGCATGCGCGCTCATTCATTACTACGGAGGAGCAGCTAGATGCTGAGATTGAGAAGATTTTCGTGGAGAGGCCGTTTGGTAATGATGCTGTGTCGAATAATATTTGGGATGCGAAGGGAGCACCGCCTACGGTGCAGGATTTGTTGTCGAAGGTCAATCGTTCGCAGAAGAATGCAGTGGACTATCATGCTGGGCCGGCTCATATTACAGGACAGAGAATGAAGAAGATTGCGGAGGAGTTGACGGGTGGGAGGATGGATTAGAAGTGGATATATGTGGATTGTATATTAGGGAGAAGCCACTCTTGTGTACGAATGTTCATAATGGAGTTACGTTTGTATCAAATGTAGCATATAGGTATTACTTCTACATCCTTTAAGAGTGACTCTACTCAGCGAACAGGCCGCTTGGTTCGATACAATCCCAGGCGGGATTCTGCCATTGGTATTTCTTCTCGTCAGCGCTGCTGCCCCTTTTGCTTCCGGATCACCAGCCATGATTCTCGGGCTAAGCTGCCGCACCTGGGCTCTGCAAATTACGATATGCCCCCTACCATCATGTCCAGTCGACTGTGAGGACACTGAAAAGAAAGTTCTACTGCTTGAAAAAATTTGGTCTATTTGGCTTCTAGCATTTCACGGCGTGTCCACAAGTAATTGCCCCTCGATAGTAATTCATGCAAAGACCTCATCTTCAAAGACATTCCCAATATTCAAGCACACACAGGTGCCTTTCCCAGCAGTCCGCTAGAAATCATCCTAGGCTTCTGCTCTTCTAATTCTAAAGAGCTGCGTCCCAAACCCAGCACAGTGCTCTCGTCCGCTCGCAGAGGCCAAGCGTTCTTCAGCCCGTCCCAGCATTTGAAACTAACATTATCCTCACTGAACATCCCAAAGTCATATGAAGCACAGAGAGACGTCTCTAGGCTGGGATATATCCGAGAAGTGAGAGCGAATCGATCATTGGCATACACCTCGAGGATGGAATTGTCGACAAAAAAATGGACATGGAGATCTTCATTAGGCAAGAGGTGGAAACGACCAGAATCCGAAAAGCTCTCACCAAAACATTCAATGGAGGATTTATTTCTGTCCACGGAGATCAGATGATGCTCGAGATCGATGATGATCTTAGTAACTTCCTCCGAGTTTGGCGATTGCCGGACGTTGAAAGTGAGCTTTTCATTTCCAGAGAGGTTTCTGATGGTGGACTCCACTTCATAGTTGTCTGAGTGAATATTCTTGAAATCTTGCAGCGAATGGACTTTGCTTCCGCTCCGGAGATCCTGGGTTTGAGGTGCTGGACGCATGCCCAGTGTTGTCATTGTTCCGGCTTCCTTGTCAACAATCCAGGCATCGTTGTGTGAGGAAACATCAGATATCGGTCTCGAAACCTCGAATAGCTCCCTTGGATGCGTCAGACATCCTGCCCATCTCTGATCTTTTAGCACTCGAGAATTGGCAGCCTCGTCTGCCCATCCTAGCTGCAAGAGCCGATATTTGGAATCTCTGAAAATGTGAATGGCATACAAAATGCCATGATCGAGCATGCCGTGGCCGGTTATGTTGAATATGGGTCTCCCATCATGTATACTGAGTGTGCCACATAACCAGAGAGTATAATTCCGATTGTGTCTTTTGCTTTGGACGTCTTCTTCTACGCCCACGAGGATGTAGTTCCGTTGCCCAATCGAGAAGAAGCTAGCGCATTCGAAGTTTCGACCCCATTTCAATTTGCTGTTATGAGATATCGAAGTGTTTTCCGGGGCATCTAAAATCGTGGATACTAGGTTCCAATCCAGGATATTCTCGGACGCATACAGATGTAGCTGACCTCCTCGACCCTTTTGTCCTGAAGATAACATCATGTATTCCGTGGATAGGTCTGTATCCAGGAGTGCCGACAGGTTCTTCCACTGTGAGACAAAAGGATCTCGCCAGCCAGCCGTCGATTCTCGTTTCGGGGGAATTGAAAGAAGTGGATTGTTTTGATACCGATGCCATGATCTGCCGAAGTCCGTTGAAAAGGCTACAGACTGTGACTCGCAACCCTTGATATACTCTTTCGACCAGTGTATTGGCAGGGCAGAGACACTGGTATAGAACAAAAACAACACCCTCTTTCCTTCAACCATCCTCGAAACTATCGACCCGGAGAAGACCCCAAGAGCATCATAACCTGTGGTTATTCCGTTGCGAATTGGAGGGGAGCAGTCTTCCCATGTTACCAGATCTTTACTCTTGGCCATTCCCCAGGCACAATTACCACCTTCAGAAGTTCCTGGGTTCCATTGGTAACAGAAGAGATACTCTTTGGTTTCTGGAACGTAGACTGCACCGCATGGGTCATTTGACCATGAATGGGGAGCAATGAAATGAGAGCTGGGACGGAAGCGTTGGAAAGACATGATAAGTGATAGCTGTTGGAGCTTTTCAAACTGAGGAAGTGGTTTGATTGAGAAAGTCAAGATATAAGAGAGAATATTGCGACGGGGGGGAGTCTTCGCGGAGTTCAAGAGATTTGAAATTGTTCAATGAATGCGTGCGGCAACAAGAGAAGCCCTGAATGGAGGAGATTCTATCGATAAAGAAGGCCCGATCACATCTCAATCAATGAACCCGCGGGGGAAAGAGCCATGCAAGTGGCTGGTCCTGCCTAAACAGCATCGCGGGGTGCATTACTGTCATGCAGCTCGAACTGACGGATGAATTTTGCGTCAAACAGCCAATAGAAATTCAACCATGGGCATGCGGCAATTCAAGCAATGGAGAATCAAGCACTTGCAACCGTATTACGGTTTCAATAGTTGCAGGCCAAAAAGAGCCGATTAAACTTTGAAGTGTTGCCACGGTGGTGCTGGTGTCGCGGGGAAATAAATTTCAGCGAAGATGGGGAGCCGGCCCCTAAAATTTGGCGCGGCCTTCCCGTAACATCCCCGCAGACCTTTTCAAACAATTCACCCAAGTGGTCAGTTTCAACAAAATAGAGCCGCAAGACGCTAAAGGGGAGTTTGTGACCCAGCGGCCAGAACCATGGACCCGCGAGTCGCCGACGCCTCTCCAAACTCCACACTCCGCACCCCATGTCTCGATGTCAACGCAACCCCAAATTGAGCATTTCGAGATGGGATGTGGCTGGTCCTATTCAAAGTCTCGAGTGAGATAGAATTATGTATATATTCGGCGTCCAGCTCCTGAGGGTTTCTGCATAGCATTGTCGATCAGCTTTCCAAACTCCATTCTGATCAAGAATTTTCTCCACCTCGATCATCTTTTCTGGATCTCCTCTTATCACTTTCACAATGGAGTCGAAGAATCTACCAGAAGTGTCTTCGATCGGAGCACTTTCTTCCGTCACAGACCTTGAGAAGAAGTCCGAAATCAGTCACGAGGAGCACGCCGCTGCCGCAAACGCGTCCAAAGCCCTCGACCTCACCCCGAAAGAACAATATCAGCAACTATGGTCGAACCTCAAGAAAGACAAGCGATTTGTCCTCTGGGCACTCTATGTGATGTCCCTTGTCTTTGGCTGGGGATATGATCAAGGGCTGTCCGGGGTTGCAATTGCCTTTCCAGATTTCAGAAAAGCCTATGGGGAATACTACGCAGTGGGAGATCAATATGTTATACCAGCACTATGGCAGTCGCTTTGGAACGCGGCAAGCACAATTGGCCAAGTCTTCGGTGCCTTCCTCACTGGGCAGTTTGCAGACTATACTGGCAGACGACCAATTTTGTACCTTGCTGTGGCTCTGTCCCTCTCCGCATCATTTGCCTTGATTTTCGCACCAAATCTGCCAGTTCTCTTCGTCTCGAAGTTGTTGCTGGGCTTGTCTGTTGGATTTTCTACCGCGACGCCTCCCCTCTATGTCACTGAGAACTCCCCTGCCGGGCTTCGAAGTTCCGCCAGCTCTCTCACGAACGTAATCATTGTCCTCGGATTCTTTTTATCATCGCTCACTGGATACGGCGCCTCGAAGATCGATGGCCAATGGAGTTATAAGCTGGCATTTATCATGACATTCGTCGTCCCGGGACTTTTCCTGATCGGCTTGCCATTCCTCCCAGAGTCTCCAGTCTGGTACATGAAGAAGGGCCGGGAAGAGGATGCACGAAAGGCCATTCTCAGGCTCTTCGGTAAGGATGTGGATGTCGAAGAGAGAGTACGAGTCATCAAGAGCGAACTCGAAATGATGGATGGCGAAGCTCATAATGCTAGCCAGACAAGCTGGAAAGCCATATTTTCCAAGGAACATCGATCAAGAACCTTCGTTGCAGTGCTTGGTCTTCAATCCCAAAACTTCTCTGGAGGCTACTTTGCCAGTAAGATTTCAACCTCCGCATCCATTGCAAATGCTTATTTTTCTTGAAGACACTTACCAAACCTACTACTTCGAACTGATTGGCCAGACCAATGCCTTCGGCCTTACTGCCATCTCATCGACATTGCAATTCCTATCAAATTGTGTGGCCGTCTGCGTATCTGATGTTCTTCCTCGTCGGAAAGCACTTATCGGCGGCGGATCAATTCTTTGTGTGTGGTCTGTGATCATTGCAGGGACTTCTCTGGCAGGCACTCACAATGCGGCTGCAAACACGGCGCTGTTGGCGTTCATGATCACTTGGTCCATGCTGTATACTGGAACAGTTGGATGTTTCGGCTGGGCTGTTGCGCAAGAGACGGCTTCTCAGTCCACGAGGCCAAAGACGATTGCTTTCACATTGGTGTGTCAACAACTTACTGGTAAGTTTCTAAATACCCGACTAGTACCGAAATTTCATGCTAATTATTCTTGCAGCCCTCATGCTGTCTTCAGTCTTTCCATACTTCATCAATCCCGATCAGCTAAACTGGGGTGGCAAAGTCATGTTCCTTTTCGTAGGAGCTGAGGTCTTCATACTTCTTGGACTGTTCTTTGCCCAGCCAGAGACGAAGAATAGGACATATGGTGACATCGATATCCTTTATGCTAGCAAGGTTCCTCCGAGGAGGTTCAGCCAGTTTATTGTTGATGATGGAGTTGTGATGAGAAAGGAGGAAATTGCTTCAGAGACCTCTTAGAGTTATTCATTCAAATGGAAGATACGAAGCAATCTAGTACATATTTAGCTATATATAAACACACCTCAAAATAAATGGTTATCGTGAGATGAGAGTGAGCCTCCAGAGCAATCATGTGATCTCTTTGATTTTTACTAAATTTCGAGCTGGACGGCAGTTAATTGAACAGTAACTGTAGAAAGTTCACTTTCCAGCTATTATATCGCTGCCCTTGAGGAAAAGTTAACGATATGCCCAAGTTGGGAGTCGTGGGCATCTGACAGCGGCGATCCCTGTAGAGCCGCCCTAAAAATCTGGACATTGCGGGGAAACTTCACCCCCAACATCCTCACCTCGTCTAAATAATCCTGCACATAACGAATTTTCGATGGATTCTGGTATATCGACAGAACAATTCAAGCCAAGGAAACCTCGGAAGATCAGACAAGCATGCGATTGCTGTCACGTTCGAAAAATTCGTTGCGATGGGTCCAATCCCTGCGCCAACTGCCGTGTCACGGAGCTGCAATGCTCGTATCTTGCTATGCCCAAGAAGAAGGGACCGAAGGGACCAAGGAAACTGAGAGACGCTGATCAAGGAGGAAAGAATTCGAAAAGATCTAGAATTTTTCACGATGCCTATCGCCCAAATCCTCCACCGCTGAGGCCGCAGCAAGACGCGGAGACTGGCGGTCCAGCTGATGTGCCGAAGGCCAATCTGGGAACGACAAGTCCCTCGTACTTTGAAATTTCCCCCCTCCTCTCGGAGGAGATTATTAGGAAGAGCCTTGATGCCTTCTTCCTCCAAAAGTACCCTATCATGCCGATTCTGGACCGGTCACAGATTTGCGCGTCGCTACTTGACCTCCAGAACTCACCAGAACAGTATGCTCTAATCACCTCTCTATGCGCCGTCATAATACTACAACCTGAGATCCTAGACTCGCTACCATATTCTGAAAATTCCGAGACTACTCCCAGGCTCACCTCAGAATTCCTAATTCAAGAGACAATTCGAGCAAGGCAATTTTGCGATTACATTGACAGACCCACTCTTACCACAATCCATACTTCCTTCTTCCTCTTTGCGACTCTCTTCAGTCTGGGAAAGGATAATTCGGCATGGTTCTACATCCGAGAGGCCATGACATTGCTTCAACTACTTCGTCTCCACGAAGAAGCTACATACCCCACCCTCACTTCCCCTGAATCAACCTTCAGTCGGCGAACATTCTGGCTCCTTTTCGTCACAGAGCGAGCTTATGCACTACAGCGACATCGCCCATTAACTTTACAACGAACAATAAATCTTCCAACGCTAGACCAAGGACCTGAATCGACCATCCTCTCTGGTTTTCTCGACCTCGTCTCTCTCTTCCAAAATTTCGACGATAACTTCCTATCACTCTGGAATCTATCAAATACCGACTCTGCAACATCGCCTCAGTTCCTCAGCACCCTTCAAACAATCCTCAAATCCGCCATCCCACATGTAGCATCGCGGACAGAAATCCAACAAGCCGATCTGCGGATCAGCCAACAATGGCTGAAGATTATGGTCTGGCAACTCTGTGTGACCAAAGGTCTACTATCTTCCACTGCGCAGGACGAGAGCATGAACTACCGTTACCCAATAGTGATTGCGAAGGATGTTGTGAACGTTTCCAACACACTCGGTATGAAAGCGTTTGAGGCGCATGGGGTAGGGATTCTAGAGAAAGTGTTCGATGTGGGATGCAGCTTGGCGGATGTGCTGCTCATTCGTCCCGATTTCGCTTCTGTTGGAGGGCTTGATTTTGGACCTAAAGATTATCTATTTGAACTGATGAAGGTTCTGAGGAGCGCAAAGGGCGGAAATGAGAGGTTCCTGAGGTTGTTGGGAGGCAAAGCCAGCGAGTGTTGGCAGGGCAGAGTGACGGAAATATTTTCCGAGGGCGACTATTCGAGAGAGATCGAGGAAGTCGAGGATAATGAAGACGATAGCATTGCGGGATACGACAATTATCAACGACCGCTAGATCTCGCTGAAATGAGTCCGGAAGACCTGTTGTCAGCACAAACGTGGCAGGAAGTAGAAGCGGGATATGATCCGTTCGAACAAGCCATCTTTTGAACTCATTATCGACATCTGGCTTGGCTCACCTCGTCTTCCCAGCACTAGCGGTCGGAGCTACCGACTATGGAGATCTCGAATTGTTATGCTGATTGACCAATCATAATTCAGCCATCAAATTGACCCGAGAGTTTTCCCTTCCCCAGCCCCACCTGCAGCACGCCAAACTTCCCCGCAACGCCAAGAAATGCAACCAGCGTTCACACCGGGGAGTTTCTTTCATATGCAGAGAACCTGGGGAATTAGTTCCACGGGAGATTCGGCGAAAATTGCGATGCATAATCGAATATTGATCCGAGAAAAATAGACCCGCGGAAGGAGCGATTGCAGACACTCGCTTGACAGGCAGTGGCGACTGGGGTGCTGGGGGGCTCGTTCGTCGAGGATTGCTGGTCAGAACGGGGTTATAAACCTGGAACATATCTGAGCCCACTGTCCTGCAAACGATTTTGACTTTCGAACTTCGTATGTAAACCTCCGTTAATATCTTGAGCTAAAATGGGCAGCGTCGAGCAGGTAAGCGACAGTCTGATTTAACATACAACCACTCACACGAGATAGATCACAATGAATTCAAAAACTGTAGAAAAGGCCTGGTGGAAGGAGGCAGTTGTATATCAGATCTACCCAGCAAGCTTCCTAGATTCCGATGGCGACGGTTTAGGGGACCTTCCAGGCATTCTTTCAAAACTCGATTACATCAAAAGCCTCGGTGTTGACACTGTATGGCTGTCCCCAATTTTCAAAAGCCCCCAAAACGATATGGGATACGATATCTCGGATTACCGGACGATCCACGAACCGTATGGAACTGTTGAGCATGTGGAGCAACTCATCGCAGGTCTTCATGACCGCGGAATCAAACTATTACTGGATCTGGTGGTCAATCATACAAGTGACCAGCATGAATGGTTCATTGAATCCAGATCCAATAAGAACTCGAACAAAAGGGACCGGTATTTCTGGCGGGATCCGAAGTTTGACGAGAATGGAAACAGGAAGCCTCCAAACAACTGGGCCTCCATCTTCGGCGGCAGCGCTTGGACATGGGATGAGGGAAGCGGTCAATATTATCTCAGTCTTTTCTTGCCATCTCAGCCCGATCTGAACTGGGCGAATGAGGGCATGCGACGGGCCACATACTCCGACATGGAATTTTGGCTTGACAAAGGCGTTGATGGGTACAGAATCGATTCCATGAACCTGATGTCTAAGCACCCAGATCTACCAGATGGGCCTATCACGAATCCAGACGCTGAATTCCAGTCTGGAGCAAAGTACTTTGCGTCGGGCCCAAGAATGCACGAATACATCAAGGAGATGCGAACAAAAGTGTTTGACAAATACGACTGCATGACAGTGGGCGAACTCGGCTTCACTAAGGACGAGAAATCAGTTTCCGAATATGTTGCGAAGGACAGGCATGAGCTCAACATGCTATTCACTGGAGATATTGTCGATATGGACTTCGGTCTAGATGGGAAATATGGCCATAATGACTTCAAGCTTGAGAGATTGAGGGAGATTACGAAGTTATGGCAAGAAGCGATGCCAAAGTTCGACGGCTGGAACACGGTCTACATGGACAACCACGATTCCGGGCGCTCGCTCTCCCGATATGCTTCCGACCTTCCTCAACATCGAGCTACGGCGGCGAAAATGTTGGCTACTTATTTGGGAACTTTGAGTGGAACCTTATTCTTGCTTCAGGGTCAAGAGATCGGAATGGCGAATGTATCGCGGGAATGGCAGATTGAAGAGTATATTGATGTCGAGGGACGGAATGCTTATGAAGCGATCAAAAAACAGCGGGGAGATGGTGCGGATATGAGTGATGTGATGACGGAGTTGCGATTGAAGGCGAGAGACAATGGGAGGTTGCCCATGCAGTGGGATGGGACACAAAATGCGGGGTTTACAAACGCGGGGAAACCTTGGATGCGGGTCAACGATGACTTCAAGGAATGGAACGTTGAGAGTCAAGTTGATGACAAAGAAAGTATCCTGGCCTACTGGAAAGCAATGTTGGCGTTGAGAAGGAAGGAAGCAGATGTTTTTGTCTACGGGAAATTCGAGATGGTGCCAGTAGAGAAGAGTGGGGAGGACGTTTTGGTATATACTATGACAGAAGCTTCAGGGGAAAAGAGCGCACTTGTTCTGTTGAATTTCTCGGATCAAAAACAAAGGTTTGGGGGAGATGGGTTTGAGGATTGGAAGAGGCTGATTGGGGATAATACGTCCAAGAGCATTCAGAAAGGTGGCGTGGATCTCAGAGCATACGAAGGGGTGGTATTTTCAAATTGGGCCAGCTAGAAGGTCAATTCAATCTTCAATCTCATTAATATTCGAATTTTCTATTCCGAATTTCTTCATCTTCTAGGACTCGTTGCAGGATCTGCAGGTCGCGTATACCAACTCCTACCAAAATGATGCTGTACAAGCCTCTCTCCATACGCCGCATTCCCACTATGACTATGCTTCTGACCTCCCCCAAAGCCATTAATCGGCAAAATCAAAACATCACCAAACAATTTTGGTTCCTTCATCCCCGAAACTTCCTCCCAGTCCACCTTCCTCCCCATATTATTACTCAACGTCTCCATCACCGCATCCGTAAACGCACCCGGCCCCGTCGCCTCAAGCACCTCCTTCTTCCCAACCTTCAACCCTCCCAAACTAGTACCCTGAATCCGCGCCAAATACTCAAGATGATACACCACTCTCGCAACCACTCTCTCGAACAGCGGATGCCCCGGTTTAGACATCAGCGTCCACTGACTGAAGCTGATGGGCCGCACGAACATCCGGTACGTATTATCATCGTACTCGACTCCAACAACGGCATTGATGGATTCATTTCGCATGTGCGAGGGGATCCATTCGTCGATTGGCTTGAGACAGCTGGTATCCATGTCGCTGTACACGCCGCCGTCGGCGAGCATGGTTAGGTAGCGGATAAAATCGGCGCGTAGGATTGTGACGTTTAGGTCGTGCCAGAATGCGATGAGAGCGGGGCGGTCCTTGAAGCGGTCCTCGACGAACAGTGTATTTGAATCATCTAGAAGAGTTCAGTAAGAAATTTAGGGGAAAAGATTGAGGAGCTGACCGGTCAATAATTCGTATTTCCAGTCTGGGTTCTTGGAAATCCAGGTCCCAGTTTGATCTTCCCATTTCTCTTTTTGGGAATCGCTTCCTGTTTGCCATATATTTTTGGGGAACTCGTCGGGAAAGTCTGTACTAGTTTTCTGTGCTGAAGATGTTGTGAAAGAGGTCGAGGTATATGATTCGAAAGTTTGTGGACGCCGGTGGAGGTAAAATAAAGTGAGAATAAAAATTAAAAGGAAAGTGATGGGGAGCACCCGTCGCCTCATCGGACTTGAAGTTCGGGCATAGATGGATCCGAATCTTTCAGGCTGGTATGCACCCATTGCCATCACTTGAAAGTGGTCGTCTTCTGACGAGATACCTTCAAAAAGTGAACGGTATCATCTATCGAGGACTCTGCGAAAACGAGTACGTCGAGGAAAGCCACAGACGATGGCCTTCTCACATGTCCCTGGTTTCTCCTTCACGCTGCATAAACTCGGTATCCCCGTTTGGCAATTCCAGAAGCTGAAGCTCTGGACTACGAGCCGGGCTAGATGAGGTCAAATTTTAATCTGACTTGGCAACATGGACGCAAAAAACTGAAGTCTGGGTGTCGTCTCATATTACCGAAACAAGCCCAAGTCAGCGAGAGTATAAAAAAAGGAAGCAAAAATCCAATAAAGCGGCATACGAGCGGCTGAGAATAGCTATCGTCAGAGCACACGACACAATGCCGTCTCTGGAACTGATAGGGGCGTTCAGGGGTCTTGGGGCATTGAAGATCACCCCACCGCCCGCGTTCAGAACCTTAATCCCAGCGTCAATCCCGAGCCCATGCAGGTACCCATGCGGCATGCATTTCCGCCCTTTTGGGAGCGGGTAGCGGTAAAGGATTTTCAGCTGCCATCAGAGATCTGTGGTACCTGTGGCGTGCATGAAGTGGGGGTCTGACCGGCGGCTACGCTTTGCTGTTCTAGGCCTCGCTACCCCTGAAGATATCCGTCTCAGTCTCAGTGGACGTCTCTGGTCCCCGAGGCTCGCAGGTGGTGAAAATTTTATGTGCAAAGCAGCGAAAGTCGATGCCGAATTTTGGTGCTCGTGAGAAATCCGTAATTGTCGCAATGACGGTCAATCTCCCTCGTCCGCCGTCGATGACGATGTTACTTTTCTTTTCGTTGATAGTGTCATTATTTCTCTTGATGAAATCAAATTCTGAACTTCCTTCGTTCCGGTCCCATCGCTCACCGCACATTGAAATCCCTCTGAATCGATCGGTTGTTGGCAAAGTGTCCATGCTGTATGGAGACAATCCAACTTATGAAGCAGCTTTGAAAGGTCATGAGCGACACAATTTGGCTCATGGATATGACATGACAGTTTTACGGCGGCAGCTTCTCCCTGGATTTTGGTCGAAGCCTGCGTATATCTTATCGAGACTGCTGGAAGAAATGGCGAAAGAAGAGGCCGATCGCTTGGAGTGGATTGTGTAAGTTCTCGCTCATCATGAAACATAGCATTCTAGCTGACTGAAGGTACAGCTGGTTCGATGTGGATATCCTCATCATGAACTACAAAATCCCTCTTGAAATTTTCCTTCCACCTCCAAACTTATACCCTCACATCAACTGTCTGGTGACGGACGATCATCGTGGCTTGAACAACGGTGTATTCTTCCTCCGAGTAAATGACTGGTCCGTCTGGCTCATGACTGCGGTTCTGGGCTATCAAAAGGCGAATTGCAGACCGGCAGGAAAGCTGCGGACTCAAGACCAAGGAGCACTCGAGAACATCATCAAGGAGGTACGTACCTGCTCTCGCAATAGAATTCCAGTTCTTTCTCGCTCACCGGCATTCTAGCCACAATTCGTGAATTACACAATCCATGTCCCACAGCGCTGGTTCAATGCCTTCGCTGGCTACCGCGATGAAACTCTTACCCAAACTACTAAAGTGCGTGCCAACTCCGTCAAGGAAGGCGATCTAGTCGTCCACTTTGCAGGACATAAAGAAACAAGAGAAGCAACAATGAACAAGTGGCTGAAGTTTCAGGAGGAGCATTATGAGGATTGGGAACTTGATCTGGATAAGACGGATTATTTGCGCGAAATTAAAAGGTTCTGGGAAGTGGAGGCTGAAGCAGAGATTCCCAAAACCGTGAGATACTTTCCTGGGGAGAGCGGGATGCTAGATTGAATTGTTAGATATGGATTGATTTTTTGACCATCTGGAAAGTTTAAGAATAGTACGTCATTCAGACAAAAAGCCTTTGCTGTTCGAGGACAAGAAAGTAGCTTGTTTTGGGAAACAAGCATTTTCAGCGTGTCAAGCGCTAAAAGTTTAGTGGTTATTCCCTAAATCTTAAGGTTCCACCTCGCTAACCCTGATCCCACCCCACGACAACTGAGACTCAAGATGCTCGGAAGCCATATGAGAAACAACATCTCACTGCTCCGAGATTGACACTCATCAAAACGTAAAACTCGGCGATAGAATAGATTACAATCATGGATCGAATTATAATTAACAGATTAACACCAACCCCATCGCCGTCCCTCTACTGAACCCCTGTCTCCCCAAAACTCGTCAACAAGAAAATAAAAACCGAACCTCATATCAGACCCAACACTACTATTACCTCGCGTTATCTATGTCTGACACATAACAGTCGTTCACAGACCAAACGGCTTCTTGAGGCCAAAGTCCCTTTTGGCAAGCACATTCGCCTTCTCAACCTTGTTCATGCTCCGCAACATACCGCCACGTCGGAGCTTGCTCTCCTGGCGTTTCTTAGCACCAGCAATTTCCAGGTCAGCGTCTAGACCTCGCTTGACAGTATCTGGGTCCTCATCAGACGATGGGTCAGGTGTGGACGCCGAGCTAGTGGTTGAAGTGGAGTCCGATGTTGTCGTCGTGGAAGTGGGAACAGGGCATGAGTACACATCATACAGCTTGTCACTTCCAAATGATCGACCACGAAGTTTAGCGGTCACTGAATCACCACCACATTTCTCCGCTTTGTTGCCTGGGCATGGGAGATTGCATGTGTCGCCGGATTCCTGGCAGTGATCAATGCTTGGTGCGCAGTAGCAATCTCCCATGTAGAGACCAGAGTATGGCTTGCCAGATGCAATGCACTCGGATTCGCAAAGCTCGATGGTCATGGAGCCTGTCGACTCGGCAAGATCGAATTCTGGGAAGCCTTCTGCCGAGCCGTAGCAGCCGACGTAGTCGCACTTGCCACCCGGTGTCGGCGTGGGTTTTGCGGTCGTCGAGGGTGTGCTCGACTGGGACAAGGTGCTTGAAGGCCCATTTGTTGATGTGGAGGCCGAAGCTGATGCTGGAGCTGTCGGTGTGAGAGTGCTATGTAATGATTAGCTCACGCCAATCACTCAAATTTGATCTGAATAACTTACGTTCCGCTGACAACGGTCTGCACGGGATAGACAGATGTTTGGGTGAAGATTACTGTAATTACGGTTGTACAGCCGATGTTCGTTGGTGCGTTGGTCACGGACGTTGTATAGAGACAAGTCGTAGTCACCGGAGCTGTGAAGCCCGGTCCCGTGGGTGTGAACGTCTTAGTGATTGGGATTGTGTACTGTCCATTGGTAGGGCAGGAAGCCGATGTGGTGATCTGAGCTGTCGAAGCTGATGTAGATCCACCCACGGCTTGCGGAGTTCCAACAAAGGTGAACGTAATTATCTTGGTAATCCCAACCGTCTGAGGACCTGACACAGAGGTCGTGATATCGAAGGTTGACGTGACTGGAGCTGTAAATCCAGGTGCAGACGGCGTGCAAACGGTAGTGACTGGAATCGTATAGACGCCTTGGGAGGGACAATACGTGGAGGACGAAAATTGCGCTGCTGAGGTTGATGTTGACGGAGAGGAGGGTGCAGTTGAAGCCGGCTTTGTAGAAACCCAGGTTTCAACGTAAGTAGAGCATTTTCCATCGAGACACTTTACAATGTTGGCAGGTTGGTGTTTCGATCCATTGGCATCTTCAGCACATGCCGAGCAAAGTCCGCTGCCGGCGTACCCAGGGATGCCTAGAGGACCGATTTGGTTGTAGGGACATGAAGCATCGCTGATCATTGTTGTCAATTGAGTGCTCGTGCAAGCTGATGCTGATGCTGTTCCATTCTGGCCCCATTTTGGGGCCACTGTTGGGCAGGGCACCAAAGAGGTGATGACGGTCGAGATATGGGCCAATGTTACGATTTGATCGGTTTTCGTGACTGTGGTACTGCTGCTTCCACCCAAACAAGGGATTACAGTAGATACGAAGTCATAGCTTGAACACGAAGGGACTGTTTTCGTCCCAGAGGTAGATGGCACGCAAGTTGAGACTGTCTGATATTGCGCCGTGACGGTGACTGGAGCAGGCATAACACTTGAAGGACAGGACGGACATGGCGAGATGGTTGCTAAAGGAGTAGATGCGGAAACGACAGTGGAAAGTCCAGCAAGCAGCGATATAGCTGTGTTGCTGGTGATTGAGGTCTTCATTGCGGAAAGGAATGAGCGAAGGCAATGAACTCAGAAGATAAGACCAGACGAAAACGAGTGTGGGTGTCAAGAAGACAGCTGCTATGACATGAACAGAAATGAGCGTGATAGAGAAGAAGAGAAGAATCGATGTTGAAGTGCGAGGAAGCTAAGAAGAAAACCAAGACAGTAAAAGGCAGCACGGGTGATTAGATTTTGTGGCTGACCGACCCCGAGTATCTGCGGTCAGATTATGAGAGGCTAGATCAAAACAAGTCGAAATAACAGTACAGGGCTGACTGCAAGCGGCATATTCGGTTGGGGGGCATAACAGCTCACCGTGTTCCCATACCAATCATCAACTACGGCTGGGCAATTGTCGAAATGAGGAAATATCTATGCAGCATCTTCTCCTGGGAAGCTGCATAGCCAGCCGACAAGACGGGGGGGGGGGGGACTCATCCAAAGTTTTCACTAAGCTATTGAAGCTAGCACGACCCATATTTGCGGGAGATAGTCGCCCAGTATGGGACAGATCCAAGGCATGGACCTCGACATCAGGATTCAGGGTGAGAGCTGAGCGGCATGTTCTTGGCAGGACTGAGCGTCAAAATAATAGCTGCTGACGGAGGCGCCGATATATCGGCGACATTTGATACGTATGTCAAGCAGTAATTTGGGGGTGCATGCAACAGCAGCTTGGATAAGGACTTCAGACGGGACTAAGACAGAAAACGCGGGCTCTCAAGGGTGGAAGATGATCAGAATACTGTTCTGATAACACCGCAATGTACATCTTTTGACAAAGCATTTATTTGGGTAGAAAAAAAGAACTTCGAAGAACAAATCCATAGGACTTATTAGATTCCCCCGTCAATTAGAAGCCTAGAACTCGCGGCAAAGGCTCAAACAAATTGACAAAATCTAAGATTAGAAACCAGATACAATGAGCTTCCCGCGATCACACAGACCATGTCCCGGTAAAGTTTCCTTATCACAAGATAGAAAAAACAGTCAGGGGAGCGCACACGACTGATTACCACATGCGGAACGGGAAAATGCGGCTCTGCCAAGCCTGGGTGTCACCTCTCCGTCACTGACTGCAGCCGGCAGCCTCCAGCTCAGCGGTTGCTCGGCTGGCGTGTGTGGTCTGCGCTGACCGTTCAGCGATGCAATAAAGGAGGCCGCCTTATTGATTCTTGATAACGGTCAACGAGGTAGAGATGAAGTTGAGACAGACTCAAACGAAAGGCGAGATCGACTCCGGGAGCCGGATCGACGTGGGATTTCCGCGACCCATGTGGCAATCTTACAGGGTTCATTTTAAATTTCGAGCCACACACGGGCCCCGTGCATACCAACCAAAGCGTCGGCACTCTTCACAAATTACATGTAGCTAAACTAAGATCCCAAGGGGGGCAAGGCCTTTGCATGACCGCCATACCCCACCCTAGTCATTGATGGCTGAGTATCCAGATACTGGTACCTTGCCAGTCATCCCAACAGCCCTATCAGGCCCTATGATTGGACCAGGGTATCCAAGAGCATGAATATTGGCTCAAAAGACCCGGCCAGGCGTTGAAGTCCCCCTTGAGCGCCAATAGGCCTGCCGACACTTGAGCCGTACACGAAAAGGAGACGACAGCGCATTACGCAAAGTTTCTGCAGATGAAAGATAGCGAGCATGCGACAAACTTCCTTTTGGGTTCATCTTGTGCGGCTCGAGTCCTAGGCTTGATTCCAGAAGCTGCTCTCCGAACCCCAACTGAGTCACGGGCACTCTCTTTGTTTCGGTAATCTTGTCATCTTGAGAGCTTTCATCAATTTTTTGAAGCGGGGTCCATGGCAGTCTGACTTCCGATCCCTCAGCTCGTTTCTTTATGTCTTGTCTCCTGCTCTCGTCGATACTTCGTGTTCATCTTCGACAATGTACAGATCACCATCAAAGCTTCCACATTGGCAGCAAGCATCGAATCCAGCATATAGACGGACAACAGTCAGTCGCAGGTATCGCATCTTGTTAATTCTAGCGATCTGTAGCCTCACATGGTATCGCTACTCGAGAGCGCCTGGAATAGACATCGACAAGGCCATTAGCAGGACTTATCCACACCAGCGCCAAAATATCATTTCGAAGCCCCATTTGGAAAGCCGAGATGAGGTCGTTGAGAACGCTGTTGTTGCCCCTCGAGCACAAAGGCATGAGGTCGAGGTGATTCCCCCTCCGCTCCTACCACGGCCAGTACCTGCGGAGGTGGACCAAAAGCTCAAGTCAGAGCCTGAGGATGTTGGTCCTAGCGACAGATCCTCCTTCAAATCAGGACAAAGTGGCATTGAAAATGTGCCTCCGCCCTTAGTGAAGGAAGCATCCCAAAAGTTGATAGGTCAGCACTTGGGTCCAGCCGCCAAAGATACAACCGAGCAAGCGAAGAAGACTACAAAAGCTCCCGACGTCCCAGGGGCTCCAACAAAATTTCCACCGTACTCGGAGTATGCACAACTTGACGACCAAGCGGAGACTTTGCCCGATATCATTCACATCCCATTCGAAGATTCGGTAAAAGATGTGATTCTAGAAGGTTGGGAGGACCTCTGGTTCTCAGATGCTGAGTTAAATACAAGGAAGTGGGGGAAACTCAACGAGACAAAAATAGATTTTGTTTACACTTGTAAGAGCCCCGCCACTACGGCATTGATTCCTGCTAACATCTCAAGGGGTCAATGGCTCAGACGTTGCATTCCAAGAAACGATATTGCCTTACGAGGTCAACTCAACTTTGAATGATCCAGAAGGGAAATGGCTGGAATCCCACAGAGTGAATCGATATCGAGACTGGGATGAACTTCGCTACTCGATTAGGACCGTGGAAAAATATGCATCCACGTTCAGAAACAAGATCCAGCTGCTGGTCAATGCAGTTGCAGACCCAAAAGATGCTTCGACGGCAACGGTGGAAACCCCAGCTACTATTATTGGAAAGCAGCGCCCACTGTGGTTGAAAAATGATACGCCTACCAACGATGTTGTACAGATTCTGTCGCAAGAGGACTTTTTCGACGAGCGCGAGCAAGGATGTCTACCCACATTCAATTCATTAACTATCGAAAATCAGCTGTTCAATACGAAGTCAGATACAGATAGAGTATGTATATTCCTATTTCCTCAGAATTTGTGTTGACTAGATTTAGTTGTTCGCTCTTTCCGATGATATGCTCCTCGGCAAGCCTCATGCAGCATCAGACATCTACTCCCCGCTTTTTGGGCCAACAATGGGCTTCAAATCAAACTCCTACAGCACTATAAACCCACCTACAGATTTAGATGCTCGCAGATTTGGTGAGAAACCGTTCCTCATATACACCTCCTGGCTCCTGAATCGCCGATTTGGGGAGCGGAAACGGAAGGGCCAGATTCATTTCGGACATTCACTTTCCCGTTCTGTCATGAGAGAAGCCATCCACTCGTTCCCAAGGCCCGCGCTGCAGAGCACCTGCCAACGCTTCCGTGGCGAGACTGGATTCCAACTCTATTCGTGGTATGTGACCTTTCACTACACGATTGAACGACACCGAGAAGTATTATTGTGGAGCTATATAATGCAAAGAAGTGATGTTGACCAAAATGGCAACCTTGGGTGGAGTGAGCGACAAGCTATCATGGAGGACTTAGAAGAGGGTATGACGAAGGAAGGACAAACTGGATTTCGAAAGAGAATGTTCTATCATATGAGCGAGGCGCTGGAGGAAGCAGGCCTTGAGGCCCCAAAAGTCAACGTCGATGTCCAGTGGACATCTCTCGATGGCCCCTCGGCCATAAAAGACATCGAGTGTTTTGAGTTCAACGTTAACGAGTGTCTGGCCCCTGGATTCTCGACTCCAGCTTCAGATGAAACGCATACGAATCACGTTTTCAGCACCGCTTCAATCTTCGATCGAGTAGCCAGGCAACATCCAAAGTGTGGAGACTGTCTTCTGAAGCTTATCCTCAACCGCGTGGAGCAAGGGTTGTCGCCACTGCTTCCTCATGCTAAAACGCAAGCCGAAGCACGCGATGTGGTGATTAAAGCATTGTGGAAGTACCAATACGCGATTGTTGATCCGGATGCATTTTTTGTCATGATCACGGACGCGGAGCAGGTTGAGAATGTTCTTTTCAAAAGACTGATCAAGAGGAGGGGTAAAGTGGGGCAATTGTGCTTGAATGACGATGTGAGCACCGAGGAGGCAAGCGAAGTTGCCAATGTACGGAAAGTGATGCTCAGACTTCTTGAGGGCATGGTACCTGAGCCTAGTGCATTTGAATACGGCGGGAGTACCGAGAACGTGGGGCGGTAAATATGATATTTTGGGTTTGCGGAGTTTGGGTGTAAATATGGGAGGATTGAAGACCAGATGAGCCATTACGAAACTAGCAAAAATGATATGAAATATTTGCATGTACAGTACGGAGATAGAAAATGCCCGCTCAAGCGTTAGGTTTGGAGATCTCAGCACTCTTCAGTGCGGAATGTGGAACTAAAGCTTGTCAAAGGTCCTGACTTGAAATTTTGAACCCTGTTCTCGATCTAAATCCCCTCGATATTCGACTCGTATGCTAAGGAGGCAACGACAGGGTTCCAGAAGGACAAGAAAGAACCTCAGCATTGAGGCTGATGCCGCTGGTCCAGAAAAAAATTCATGCAGCTGCCTTCCGGCGCCACGAATAACAATCCCCAATCATATGTGGCGCCATTTTCAAAAATGCTCAAGTGCCATGCTACCTCAAAAAGTGTAGCGTCGAGGCGAGCAAAAGAAAATACCACCAAGGGTGGCTTGTATTCTAGTCAGGGATACAGGCATTTGCTGGTGGAGATTTAACGCTGATTAGATAAGAGCGCTTGGGGCATTCAAGACACTTGCCCCCGCGGCTCAAAACCTCTCAAAGAGGACCACGCTTCTAGAACATCAGACTATATGAAACAAGCCACGAGCTACGGAGTCAGCTGGACTTCGTACGAATAAGCGAGCCTCTTGATTTGAAGAATTTGAAAAGGGGGGCATTACACGTGATCTTTTGGCTATCATCTCCTACAGTTCTACCGAAAGTCTTTGTGCTTGCTTGTCTTCTCGTAAAATTTTGTAGGGCTTAGGTATCATTTGCACTAGTTTCTCTTTTTGCTCTTCTTGAAATATACCAAGCCGAAAATCTCCGGTTCTTTTCGGCTGATGCATCTCGTGGCAAGTCACCTTATCAAGTGATGGGTGAGATTTTAATCCTGTGGATCATCTAATCCGGTGAGGATATACCGGCCAGAAAAAGCGGGATGTCACTATCCACTATCTGCAAGGGGCGCGGGTCGGGGGCTTTCCCTGGGCGCTAGACGCATGCCGGGGTGACCGTCGTATTCGGCTCCTGTTATATGCATGCTTCAGTAATTGATCTTGAACACTTATATCCCTGCGTTAATAACTTCTGAAAGTTTCTTAATATCTAGACTATGGCTATCTTTAACACTGATTCCCATTGGCCGCTTTTTTGACGAGATGGAGACGGGGAATCGTCCCCCACGCCAATTATACCTAGCAGAACATGTACGCTGCGATAGTGCGGAGGCTAAGCGCTTTTTTTTGAAATGACAGTTTTTCTCATTGTAGTCAAAGTAACATGCAGAACTTTATCTTTGACGCTTTGGTGGAGGCACGCGAGGTATACACTTCCTAATTAGTACTAACTGAGAATCAGTCCCCCAGCTGAAATATAAGCGATTTCAAGATTGGCTGGTCTTTGTGCCAGACAGAATGCGCTTGGACAACTGCAGGCTTCCGAAATATCGATTGAAGGTCCTCTCGTTCGACCTAGTGTACCGTGTATGCCTTCTCCTGTGGCGGGCATAAGAAATGCCATCTGAGTTTATTACCGCGCTGATATGCCACGGGAGGTATCAAATGGGGTGCTCGGCCTTAACTTCTAGCCCCTGATGTAGTTGCTCAGAATATTCCCCCATATGGACTTTCACGGGATGTCCGTGACTTCCCGCTTTCCTCAGAGTCATTGTTTTCAGCCTTGTGAATTTATCATCCATCTCTTCAGCCTTCCGCTGTTTTCGTGCTATCCATACTATTTCACTCTTTTATCGGATTGAGTTGAATTTCGAGCCCAAAGGTAGAGCTTTCGACATAATGCTGCGTCTCACCAATCTCATCAACCTCGAGCACATCTCGAGGGCTTTACCCTCTTACCCTCTTCGTCTTGCGTACGCTTTTGTACCTCAATTACTTCGCTCGCGAGTTTTCCATGATGATACCCCGCCAGCACGAATTTATCCAACATCTTGGCTGGACGGCCTCCGAGGCCTCGCGGCTTTATGTGTCTTCAACTATCACTTCCTCTGCACGTATGGTGACCAGACCGTCATGCCATGGGGCGACGAGAAACATCGATGGCTCATCGAGCTTCCTATAGTTAGGCTTCCATACTTAGGCCTCCCAATGGTCAACATATTCTTCATCGTCGCAGGTTACGTCATTGCACTCAAGCCATTGCAACTTATGCAGTCCAAATCCAACGAGAAGCTGCTCCATACTCTCTGCTCATCTGTGTTTCGCCGCCTCTTCCGCTTATATTTGCCTGTGGTAGCATCAACGCTTCTGGTACTCCTCGCAACCCGCATGTACTTAATGGAATTTATGAGACCCCACATGGTCGACAAGGGGATGTTTCCTGGAACACGAGAGAAGCAAATACCGCGCTTTGATACCATGGGAGACCAGCTGCTTTATTGGTATAGAGAAATGGGTAAATTGACAAGTGTTTGGGACTGGAGGCCTTTCTACCCACTCCACGACCCTCATCTATGGACGATTCAATACGAATTTCGATCATCCCTAGTGCTCTACCTACTGCTTCTCTTGGTCGCGAAGGTGCGCACATATGCCAGACTCGGCATTCTATTTGTGTTCAGCATTTACTGCCTTTCCTGGGATAGATGGGAAATTGTTCTCTACCTGTGGGGAAGCTGCCTCGCACAGTGGGATATCATCCGAGCCGAGAATAGACAGCTACGGAGGGGAACACTGCTTCTCACGGACAAAGAACTTGACGAACTGCCACCGGTTCTCTCTTCAGATTCTTCTGCTTCACCCGCCTTCAGATTTCCACCCCTGAGCTCGCCACAAATCAAGAGAAAGTTCAACCAAGGAATCTATGGAGCGGGGTTTGTCTTGGCCCTTTGGCTACTCTCCGCCCCTAAAGTTGGCTTCACAACTGAGTATGGATACCAAGCACTTAGTAGACTCATTCCCAGTTTCTATTCCCGCAAAGAAAAGTTCCTCCCGACGCTTGGCTCGGTTCTCCTGCTCTGGCTCCTCACTCACTGTTCTCCGACTTCAGTCGGCCACAGAATCTTGAACGGAAATGTTGTGCAATACTTTGCCAGAATCAGTTTCGCCCTGTACCTTGTACATGGACCTCTCTTGCATCTGTATGGCTACTACGTACCGATCTTGGCTTGGAGAGTCTTAGACAGAAGGAGCACGACGGGATACTGCGCGGGGATCTTGATCGGGTGGTGTGTCAACCTCGCATCCGCACTTTGGGCTGCAGATGTATTTCACAGGGAGGTAGACTTGAGATGTGTACGGATAGCAAAGTGGCTCGAGGACAAGTGCTTTGTAAAGAATTAATCTCAATATAAGACTGGAAGAAGAAGTTGCATCTTGAAGTAACCCCGCCCGCGATACTATGCACCTGTGCCCCGATTATATTACAATCTAAACAGAAGTAATTTGAAAGTGTAATCACAACCTTACTTCCTCATATCAAGGCCACATGCAAGTTCCATACTGAGGTGTTGACTTCGGCACCCCATAAATCTGACTCAGTCCGTCACTCAACAACTGCGGCCCCTCCAAATACCCCCCCGACCCATCAACCAAATGCCTGATCAACGCGATATTCCACGCAAAACTCGAATGCCCAATACCTGCAAAGCTACTCGCCTTCAACATGACCAAGAAATCTACGAGCGCTTGCTGATCCCAAGCCAGCCCCTGCAACTTCTTCAAGTCTTCCCCTTCCAGCAACTCATTTTTCGTAGTGACCGAAATACCATACGTCTCCAGAGCATCTGCCTTGAAACGCGCCACTTCAGTCAAGTTCCCACTTGCGACGTATACCACCGGCAAATTTGAAGTGACGGCTTGCTCGAGGAAGAGTTCAGATTGGACCTCGTAGCGGGAATTATTGAAGCGGTCATCAAACGCTTTCACAGCATCTGCTTCTGTCCGAAGATGCGCGCCGAAAAATCCATGCTGGTAAATTTTCTCCAACGGATCGAGAGATAGAGAAAACTTCTCGGAGATCGAATACAGGGTTGCAGCTGCAAGATATCGAGTATCTTCCCTAAATCGCAGGAGCTTCCCGAAGTTGTTGGCGAAAGGAACGCCGTCGCTGAAAATCGGATACTCAAGGTAGGCACGACCGAGGCCAACGAGGACAGGACGTTCAGGAGAAATAGTGGTTCTGTTGAGCAGCCAATTGTGAAATTTCGAGTGCCATTCTTCGGGCTTGTCCCAGCCTGTTGTTGGAAGGCGGCGCTGCAAACTCCGTGGGATGAGTTTGACTTTCTTCTGTAAAGACTTGTACCGCGGAAAATCTTCAAGGGTGTCATATACACTCATTTGCGGGCATGCAGTGCTAAGAGAGTCTTTGAAATATTGTTGGTCCAACAAATATGAGAAATTGGCTCTTTTGGGAGTATATATGTTGAAGATGTCGTCTGGATTCCTGACTGTAATCTCCGGTACCACTAAGTTTCCTCCAAACTCTATTGCATATCGTATGCAATTCAAAATGTGATTTCTGACGTTCCCGATGCCTCCAGCAATGTGGTCGCATGTAACCAGAATATCCTGGGACCATTCTTTGCTTGCACACAACACTTGGATAGGTTCAAGATCAAACTCTCCGCCTACCTCCACATCCATTGCTTTCCGGATGAATGTCTCTCTGTCATGGCTCGGTCTGATAATCTGCTGCCGAATTGAGGCGTAATCAAAAGTCGACCAGAAAGATATGGCAAGTAAAGAAGTTATCGTGATTATTAAAACGAATAATTTCCGAGGGGCGCGTCTCAGTATCGAGTCAGTAAAAATTGGCTATGAATGTGCGATCCTCTGTACTTACATCAAAGTGGCCAACGGCGACAATTTCTCAGAGATTGGAACGTAAATATCATCACTCAAACGTAACGGGATGTAAGAATGCATGGTGGATTTGGCATCGCCGTCCAGTATATTCCGTTCCAGGTCTTCTGAAAGCTCCAGACGAGGACGAACAATGTCGAATATAGGCTGGCTTCTGGCAAGCTGCAATGGAGATAGCAAGGCCATAGGACTTTCGATTTCATAACCCCACCAAGAAGTTCTCGTCCCGAAACATGGTCGATAGATTAGCATGTTGAAACACGTGATGTCTTATTCTCTTCAATGACCTGTGGTAAGATGCCCCGAAGCTGAGGCAATTGCGGACCCTTTTGCGTTAGCACGTTTCAGAGCAATATTTGCATGGGCAGGCGTTCAGCCCTAGGGCTCGTAAAATTAACCATCTGCCGTGGCAAGATGGTCGACTAATCTTCTGCATTGAGAGACCCGCTGTCACATATTCTGCAGCCCATACTCGTACAACTTCCGAGAAGAGCAAATAGAGACATTTTGGTGCGTTATTTATCGACCATAAGGTTCCGTGCTAAGGTGAGATAAAAAGGTCTTGAAACCAGGGCGTCGTGCTGCCTTCCTGTTGTTTTCCTCAATTTGGGTAGTTTGTGGATTGTTTGTGGCTGCCGCAGATTAATGTGGTAGTTTTAATGTGATAACCATTCCTTATTGGATCAGGGATAAGTTAAAAAGGTGTTTTTTATCGATGAATATCCCCTATTTATCGTGTGGAAATTCTTACATAGGTATTCCTCTTCAGGTCGAAGCAGCCTCCCGAGTGTGGCGTATTGCTATTTGCGGAAATCTTATCTCGATAAATCACGCACCAAAATGTCTCTACTGGTCGTGTGGGCCCTTATCGGAAGACTGAACGATTGCTGTTGCTTTTTTCTGTGGCTGGCTGAGACCCTGCGTGGCATAATTTGATCTGTACCCCTGCAGTAGTGTGCGAACAGAAGCCATGTAAAAGTATCTTGTCCCGTGCTCTGATGTCTCAGCTTAGCGTCAAAGATATTGCAGGTTTTGATCAAAAGCGGACTAGCTCTGACTTGTTTCCTGAAGCCTGCAGCCTAGCACTTCTTGGGGTGTTAGGTAAATCTCAGCTATCCCCCTCGGTAACTGAATAGGACTTCTCTTGGAGCCCAGTGCGCCGCTCTGTTATCTCATGGCTATCAGGCACTGTCTGTCGGCACTCCCGGTAACAAGTTTCACTTCAAATAGGAACGAGGGACAAGGGGAACGATCCATCCACATTGAAGGCCAAAGACAATCCAATGAAAAGAGCGCCGGGAAATGGATCCAATAACACACTTTCAGACTAAACGCGAGCAGAATGTTAGTTGCTCCAAGTGGGGAGATTACATCTTGATTTCGAAGGTCTTTAATCTGAGTACGTGATCTTGAATACCCAACAATACTTTCCCGCATTTGCCAGAGCTGATGGAACCGAGATAGATACGCCATCACCGAAAGGTGCCCACTCGACCTTGGTTCCGTTGCCTGCGCCAATCATGGTGATGCTATCTCCAGCAAGGATGGGCAAAGGTACATCAACAACAAGGGTTTCGATGGGCTTGGAGAGTGAGAGGATGTAGAATGCACCCTTTGTCTGGGTAAATCTGATGTCCTGCGTTTGAGGAGCAATAAACCTGTATACAATGTGAGCAAGATTCTCAGCTCATCAATTATGGACGTCGCATACCAGTAAGTTGAGTTGAAAATCGCCTCCGAATTTGCTTTTATCCAGGTCCCAGCTTCGAGCAGGTGAGCAACTTCAGTTGCATCGATAGTCCCATCCGCTTTGGGCCCAACATCCAGCAGGAAATTTCCATTCTTACTCACCATATCGACCAAAGAGTGAATCAAGGTGGTAGCATTCATATACGTCTCGGCTGGCGTTGCACGATTGTAGCCATAAGAATATGGATCCATGCCTCGATTGCTTTCCCACTTTCGTTCTGACACAGAGGAGAACGTTGCATACTCAGGGGTATCAAAATCACTCGCCGTAATACCACACCTGTTATTTATCGTGACCTGCCGCCCTTGAGATGCGGCATGATTGAACCAAGCTGCTGCAAATTCCGCAGTTCCATTGGGTCCACCACAGCTGCAGAAAGTTGTCAGCAAATATTATGAGTTCTGAGAATGCCGGGTTGCTTACTCGCACCACATAATATCAGTCTCGTAGTTGTATGCCAGAATCTCCATCTGAGGGACCATAAGGTCAGCAATGAAATCGGAGATATTTGTAGCTCCTGTATAGGGCTCCTCCAGCCCCGTGTAAGGATTCTGTGCAATGATGCCCGGCCACTGCAAGTTCCCAGAGTCAGTATTACTTAATCAAGCAGTTTCCGCGCGATTCGCGAGTTTCGATACCCTTTTTGAATGTCTTAGGAGCACTGAGACAGCCAAAAGGGGTATCAAGACTTGCGAAGTGTACAATCAAAGGAATTAAATGCTCGGGGAATTTGCATACGGTTGTGCTCGCAGCATTAGTGCTCTCAGCGAAACCATACGGTCCATAGAGAGGGTTGAACTATGCTCGTTAGCGAAGGACGATCAGACTCAAGGGGTGTGACGTACCCATTCAGGCAGACTGAAATAGGTTCCTCGCCGCAGTTGGGGTTGGTATTCTTTTGCGACGTCAAAAAGCTCTTTCAATATGTCTCTTTTCGGGCCATAATGCAGCGAATTCCGGTGAGTTGTTTCTTCCGTATCAAACAATGCAAATCCATCATGATGTTTGGAAGTAATGACGAAGTATTGTGCACCTGCATCAGCAAACAGGTCCACCCATGATTTGGGATCCCAACTCTCCGCTGTGAAGTTGCTGAAGAAGTCATCATACACAACATCAGGCCCGAATGTTTCGAGATGGTAATCATAGACATCGGCTTTGTCTGCAACGCGGTGGTGTCCATACCACCAGTACCATTCTGCATAGATCTCGTAAGGTGTTGAGTTGCCCCAGCCTGGAACCGAATAAGGTCCCCAGTCTGTACATAGAGTCAGTTTAGGACGGTGAACGTAAAATCAGATGCAACATACGAAGAAATATGCCATATTTGGATTCATGAAACCAGTCAGGATTTTCATGCTTTGACAGGCTGTCCAAACCAGAAGAATATTTTTCCAAGCCAAAGTTCACGTTGTCTACTGAAAAAGTACTATTCAAGGACCCTTTCATGATGATCGAAGCAGTCCCATTGCCGGTTCCGATTATTCCCACATTGACCTTCTTCTGGTCTCCTGGTCGCAATCTCTTGATATAGCCCGGCTCGCATGTTTTGATACCTGGACTCGAAATAGAAATCTCTACACCTTGTCCAGAAATCCATTCGGGGCCTGCATTGTCCACCAAAAGCTCAATGGTCTGGACTGTTTGAGTGCTATCATGTTTTTGGGTCGGTCTGACGTATTGTATTTGAATGCCAGACTGCTTCCACAACGACATCGAAAACATGTGTATCCTCGATGTATCATTCGATGTGTCAGGCAAGGTAATAGATGCTAGGGATTTCGAAGAGTCCAGACCCCCAATATACTCATAAATTTGGGTGTAGTTGAAATTGGTTGCGTTGGGAGTGAAATAGGACTGCGAGGAAACCTCCCCGACAAGAATTGACAAGAACGATGAGTAAGGGCTTCCTCTTATTTCTGCAAGTGCGGTAGTGCCATCTGTGTAATTGAGTGTCAAATTTCCAGAGACGCTCGCAGTCTCCGCAGAAACCAACATATGCAAGCCAAAGTACGAAGCCTCGGGGACCTGTAGAATTTGCCCCGCCATAACCACATTATCACTCTTGTTCGCCTCCTGGTACCCCGGAAAGATATAGGACACTCCAGTCTTGGTGGAAGTATAGGTCCTTTCTTGGGGAAGGTTTGCCGCAACGTACGAATTGCCCAGTTGATCGAAATTCGCTTCGCCTGGCGTCCTCCCGATGCCCTTGTTGTTGAAGTATGTATCGAGGGGGATTTGTACTGATTCCTATATGATAGTCAGTCTAGAATTCAGAATGTTCTTTTTAGGCACGAACAGTACTTGGTCCAGTGCCATTCTCGCAGCGGCGAGGAGCAGCACTCACTGCCGCGACCAACGCCGCGATGATCAGAGAAAGTCGTCCCATCATTCAAGAAGGCCGAGATGCTCTCGGAACTGGCACATCTTGGGTACTCCATAGCTTATATGCTGGCAACGAGCTCCAATCAATGATAATAGGGCCAGGGAGATCAGGGTCATCCCAAGTTCATGGTCTGCAATGTTATCAGATTGGCCCCGCCGCAAACCTGACAGCTCCAGGACTTTGGTAACGTTTGCTGCACCGTAGCATCACCCCGGTCTTGCGCTCGTATAGAGGTGCCATAAGGTTCCAGCATACGTGGATTCGTCGTCTTGATAAGGTGGGAAATGGTTTTCTCCAGCAATGAGGTTCGAGGGAGCTCTTGTCGAAGTGCCGCGGTTCTCCAGGGACCACCAGGACCAACGCGCGCCCACTTTTGCACACCCCTGCTCTCCGCCACCAGCACAATCAGCATCGTTCCTGCATCATCCCACTTCCCAAACCCGAATCACAAGTATCACTGACCGCCATGTCCAGAACATTTGGCAACTGTGCTTTGGTTTGAGTGCAGCAGCCCCTTGTATTCACCGTGTCAGCAGCAGATACAATGCAGCATTATCGTCGTGAACGCGTGCTTTTCTTTAGGAACACCATTTTTGGGATGCCATCTAAGGCCGCGAGCAATTCATGAACTCTCTTCGTGCGGGGTTATTCTGATAATAATTGGCGCTGTTGATCTTCCCAGCCCAACACGCCTGATCGACCCCGCCTACGATCATGGAAAAGTCAATCCGAATGCTACGTTACCGTAACCCCATATATTCTACGGAATATCTTCTTCAGGCGGGGAACAAGCAATAGCAAGCGATAAGAATAAGCTTCCCAAAAAGATAGCAATTTCCCAAGATGTGGATCCATGTGTGTATTCACGAAGTCACTTGGTTAATCCATATATGGGGCGTTTGGAGCCATCAAGCTACTTTTTCGAAGAAACTCAGGGCATCCTGCCATCTTTTATAAACCAATATGGCTGGTTTAGTGCTCGTCACTTTAGCTGTCTTGTTCTTCCGTCTTGGACTCGGAATCAGTGATGAGTTGGCCGCAGAGCTTGGATACCCCGCGGGTGTTGACGTTTGGTAATAAAGCCCTGCGTGAGTACGATAATTGCTAACACTTCAAGGTGCGGAAAAGCGTACAGAGCTACGTAAGCGGACTCGCCTCTTGGGTATTGGGTCGACCGTGACTGATTTCCCACAGAAACTCTTCGTTCGAGCCGGGTGGATGGTTAGACACACCAAAGCTGTCGTCAAGTCTGCTTTTGGATCTCTCAATTCGACCTCGGATGAATATATACCTTGCCAATGAGAGTTACGCGTCGTTCCTAATCGACGCTCCTCTGTCATATATGAATGGGGCGCCCTTTGTCAATTCTACGTTCAACAAGCAAGACAACATCACAAGCGGCTTCACTAAACTTTTCATCGATGTTGAGGTTGTTGAAAATGGTCTAGATTTACTATCAAGCCGAAATGTCTCGGTGAACACAACGAACAACGAATTTGTCTTTTCGCTATCTCGTCTGACACCAAGATTTGAGCCTTACGAAGTTGTCATCACAGGTGCTCCAAGCGATGGGGCCCAGTTTTTTACAGCTACAACTCAACTATACTATCTGCCAGCAAGAACAGATGGGGGAAGCGTGACGAAGGTGGACAATTTGTACGGCGGCCTTGTTGTCCAAGACTATCTAAAGAATTCCACCGCATGGACTCCCTTGTTTCCGTACACTTTCTACGTCTCGTGGGATGGCTGGCTCGAGCTCAGTATAGATAGATTGAAGACGTTCAAAAACCAAGGTGAAGAACATGTTGGCTGAATGAAGTGGGCGTCGTGACTAACGTACATGTGATGAAAGGTTACAATATCATCCACATAGTTCCTAATTTGGCGCTGCCAAATGAAGCCTTCGATTTCGACGAATTTGACGAATTTGTGGATGTGCTGGATGAATTGGAGCTTTGGCTAATGTATGACATGAGATGGACTTATACTGTAATGTCTCTGAAGTCCTTACCCCGCCAATTATCACTGACAGCGACAGAACCTCGCATCCGTGGAATATCAAGTGAAACGATTGAACTCCCGCAAGAGCATGCTTTTATACTATACGGGAGACGAACCTGATGGGCACGTTGGTAAGCATCATTTCCAATTTCCGCTTCCCTTACCTTGTTCATCATATTTAACGACTTCTAGATCCTCTCAATTCTACCAAGATCACCTACGATCTTATCAAATCAATCGATCCCTGGCACCCAGTTTCAATCTGTTTGAACTGTCTCAACTATTACTTCAAGGAATACACGTCCGGAGCCGACATTATTATGGCCGATCCATACCCAATAGGAGTTAACACATCGTGGTCCGGGCCATACAATACAGAATGCAACACCACCTACGGCTGCTGCGGATGTGACGACTGCAACGGCAATTTTGAAGACGTTTCATCTCGCCTTGATCTTTACCAGGAATACCAGGAAATCTTAAATTTACCTCAAAAGCCACAGTGGGGTGTTCCGCAAGCTTTCGGAAATGACTCCACTTTTTGGTCGAGATATCCCACGCCCGAGGAAGAAATAGTGATGAATATGCTCTTCATTAATCACGGTGCGAAAGGAATTGCGACGTGGGATTATCCTACTGAACCGGGTATTGCAAACATCACGAGCGCATTATCTAAAGTGCTAACCTCTTCCACTATCACATCATTCCTGGTTGGTAGCTTCACAACCGCCTTGGAAGCCACTGGTCTAGGAAGAGTTGATGTGGCTTCTTGGACTGTGGGGAAGAGTATGCTTGTTAGTGTGGTGAACAAGAATTATATTGAAAGTCCAGAAGCTAATATCACGATTGCTCTTCCTGGGAGTGCCGCTGGAATTGGACAGGTAGTTTGGGGCAAGGGGTGGACTGTGAGTGGTAATACGTTGGTGAAAACGGGCTTGGATGCGCTGGAGGTTGACATCTTCACGGTCAATATAGCATGAGAAGCCATAGATAATAGAATCTTACTTAAATGCGGCAATTTTAGCCTGCGCAGGAAGATGAAATTCTGACTCCTGTGCTGAGCTCTGGCGGACTTGCTTCTATCGATCCCTCCCGATAGCCGTTCCGATTGATTACTTCTCGTAAGAATTTAGCAGCATTTCGTGAGGAGAGCAGGCCATATCAAGTCCTTACGGAATCTTGAAACGAAGCCATAATTTGGATGCAGCAATCTTGATAAGCTAGAAAGACGCTACAATGCTCGCTAAAGCCCCTGAAGCTCACCGGCGCATGGTGCCCCACTACCCCTGTGCGGGGTATCACTTTAGCGAGCGACCTGCTGTAAACTCCAGCGCGAATCAAAGCCGTGAAAGTAGAAACAAAATCCAGCGCAATACTAGTTAGATAATTATATTGCATAGCTATTATCAATGATTGACTGCATATGGTCTACCACAACTGAAGAAACCAAGGCGATTCTTAGTAAAGTTCCTGTGAGCGTATTAGAATGAATTTAGGAATCTTTTGGATCAATTTCCAACTTTCAGAACATGTTTACGATCCAGGATGTTTCGTTCCACTGAGTGAGGGAAAGAAATGGAGCTGGTGCTTACTTAGGATATTCTAGCTTCGGATTAAGCATCAACTGAGCACAGTGCTCAGAATGACCCAGGTTCCAGCTACCACTATCAATCGGCCGGCCCTCTTTCCACGCGTTCATCTGCACTCTCCACATGTACATGCAATGCTCATAATGAAAATCTTGATAGCAGTACAGAGTATCGTATTCTCCAAGCCTTACTTCCTCTTCAGATACTGGCTCCGTCATGTTCCTATCCCGGAACCATGGAAATTGGACCCTCGACACGTAGGAGTCCATGTACGTCTGATTATGACACTCGGAGTGAACCCAAGATGACAACATAACGTCAAAGACACATCCAAGAGCACGAGCTTCTTGCGGTGTGTCGCCACAGCTGAGCCAGCTATCTTCATCCATGGAAACCGGAACTGGAGAGGATATGAAATGTCCATGCTTATGGTGTCGAACATCTGACTTGAGGGCAATCCAGGCAAAGAGCGCTGCTAGACCAAATGCCATCCCGATCGCAACGATTACAGCAACAACGTAAAGAATCCTTTTACAGCGTGCTGATCGACCATTCGATTTCAACATTAATTCCCAACGGTCCAGCTCTGGAAAGAAGCTGTTCATCGCTGGCGCGAAAAGTGGTTCATCGCTGCCATCCTGATCTTCAGATGTTCTTTGTAGAGGTAGTGTGTCACAGATATCGACCGATAAATGATGGTACTTCTCGGCCATATTTGGGGGGCGAAAATGAATAATGATGTGGTGAGCTGGGGATGTTCAATCACTCATTAATCGTGCGGAGTCAAAAGAAGATATGACCAACAAAGCAAGTCTGAGTTGAGTTAAGAGGCATGGACAATTAGAAAATTGAAATCGAGGGTGGAAACAGCAGCTCAGTCTCGCATCCAAAGTTCGAAGCCCCATGACCATCACTTTCTTCGTTGCCACATTAGTCGTTGTTTAGGAGGACAACATTATACCGCCTTTTTCGAATCGATCCTTCCCGTGTGGTACTACTTTCATAGCACAACATCTGAGTGATCGTCGGCAGTTGGCCGATGCAAGCTTACTCCGAAAACCTGCATCGATGCACTGAGGGACAACGGGCCGTTGTCAACTGCAAATGCTGTGCATCGTCCCACCTGCCTAAGTAAGCTAGCTGAAAATGATATCTTGTTGACCTCTAATTGTGAAGGTCCTACTCAAAGTGCTCTTCAGAAGTTAAGAGCTGAAAGCCGCATGCATTAGCGTCTTGGGCCCCGGAAGTTTAACCCCGCAGTACCTAACCTACATCATCGTTTTGGGTGCAAAAGACGCAAGATATATGAATCTAGTCCAGTATAAAGAGCGTCTAGAGAGTAATAGGAAGGTATTGGGGCCATAAATCGTGGGTACCAAAAAAAGTACAGACCCGGGCGTAGAAGGATCATTTCCAAGCATCATCATAGACTACTTTCGGTTACTTCTGCCTATGCAATGTAGTTTGAGATGCGAACTTTTCTTCTAGACCGTATGCAAAGTTTTCCGAATTATTCGCATGGAGACAGGCCCCTGTGGCTGCCAAAGTTGCATCCATTGGTAAGCTCACTTTGACGCTTCAATCAACCATTACATTGCAATGATCACAAATCTGACAATTGTATTGCATGAGACTACGAAGGTCGATATCCCCATGATCATCCTTCTAGAGTTAGTGTAATATTCGGAAAAGTCGTCTCCATCGTTGGAAAGAAGATGTCATAGATAAAGGGGCCTCTTACCGCAAACAAGCCTCTCAAACATCAAGGTCAAAATCCATCATTTATCACTTTATCATAACACCAAACGGCAAACATCTCACCTCCAAAGCCCATCAACATGCTTTCAAACACTCTTGTTGCTACCCTCCTCGGGATTGCCAGCTTGACCTTCGCGGTTCCCGTTCCCAACGACTCCGTTGCGCCTATTGTCAGTATCTACAAACGCGAGCCTGAAAGCGACACCACTGGTTCTGTTGTGAGCGTCTATAAGCGCGAGCCCGAGAGCGATACTACCGGCTCTGTTGTCAGTGTCTACAAACGCGAGCCTGAAAACGACACTACTGGTTCTGTTGTAAGCGTTTACAAACGGGAGGAGGATACGGCTGGGTCTGTTGTGAGCGTCTACAAGCGCGAGGAGGATACGGCTGGATCGGTTGTCTCTGTCTACTAGACACTCGAACAATCTTTGTGGAGACTCTAGAAGGGAGTGGAGCCGCATATCATCATTGGTGGCAATAGTCTGAGCTAGGAACTCTAATTTCACCGCTGGATTGGAAGGTCAGATGCATGATATTCTAGATCAATGATTTCACTATAAGCACCACGCGATTTCTCAATTTGTATTGAAAGTGGCCGAAAAGTGATTGACTTCGCCTGAGTAGTTCTGCTCCCATTTGCCCAAACAGCACTAAAGACAACTCCTCTCATAAGACCGATGTAGGTGGTCAAACAATCACGCATAGCCTAATTCGGTCATTTATCTAGTATCGGCTCACCGAACTTTCACCATCCTGCCAAGTCCTTTGTCGCCGAGGTATTGCGCTTGCTTCGTCCCTAAGATCAACATTTGGCAATGCGTCTGCATTGAATGAAACGGCTCGAGACTCAACAATTTACAAAGGCTATCTTTTATTCTAACTAAATAAGGAAGGTCCTGTCCATCTTTGAAAGGTCACAGCCTAATTGATAGCCAATAAGTGATTTGGAGATATCTATCTATGATAGATCTTGGGAGCCGAACTAATGTTAGCTTTTTGACCGCTCGATTCAGTACTACAGCGTTATATCTGCATTGCATATAAACATGTAGATCAAGGCCATTTCTGACATTCTCCGCATATTCTTATATGTCTATGCAATATATCGGGGTTGTGTTGCGAAAATAAGCATGTGCGGGCGGGTCCCCATGTCCATGCACTATTGATGTCCCGCTTTCGAGGGTTACATTGTCGAACGTTACTGCAGAAGTGACAGCTCTGGACCACACCTGCTGCTGTATAGTATCGGCCTTGTACAACCCATTAACTCGTTAGCGCAGTGAACCCTGGAGCCAAGAGACAGCACCAGCCCTCTAGCGTTCGCTCCCTAAGCTACAGCCATAGGGCTTGGCGCAGAACGCAATCCTCGTAGTCTCCTAATACCTGCAGTTATGCATTAGTGCAAGCACGTTTGTTTACCAAGGGGGAATGCCCAATAATCATCGCTCATAAGCGAATTATTCTATGCCGTCAGCTCCTGCGAACTATCGGAAATACATTTCATGACGCTAAAAGTACGGTGCACTACTGATTCCTGTTGAAATTTGAATATGGGTTTGATTTGTCCTATTCAAGCACTCGTTTAAAGATAACTATTGTGCACTAGCTCAAGCAGAGCACACAGTTCCTTGAAAGTCCTCCCATTGATGCACTGTTACATTGCGTGCCTCCAACTTGGCGGTGAGTTGAAAAGACCTGCTGATCATATCTTGTGGACTTTACAAATTGGTCAACTTTGATGTGTTATGCCAAATCCTGGTATATGGATTTAAGCGTCGGCGTAAAGCATTTATGCCGAGTCGAGCTGTTATTCCTCCTCTCCCATACTTTCAAATTTCCCCTCATACATCATCTATTCTGTCTCGCTACAATAACTCAGAAGATGTCCGAGAAATTACTTCAGAAATGGTTGCCTCACAAAATGTTTTGCTCGTATAAAGATAACAAGCACTACAGTCTGGCCACGTCGGAAGAATGCTCTGATGATGAATTTGACGAGAAGAGCACATTGAACGGCGAGCATCAATCTGTAAAATGGATCAGACTAAAGTCTTTGAGCACCAGAATCAAAGTTTTCGTCCTCTGCTCCGTGTTGCTGAATGTGGCTTTGGCAATTGTTGTAGTCGTTCTCTTCAATCGTTCGCAACAGGCAGGAATGTCCCACTGGGGTAAGTCAGAATGAAAGACTAGGGACCAGATTTGATGCTGAGATTTATAGCCAAACTATCCTGGGACACTCCAAGGCCATGGTTGAAGAAGACGCCCTATTCAAGTACTAATCTAGCCGAAGCAAGTAAGCTATGGGAGACGAGCCTGGATATTGACACCGGAATGCTTGCTTTAACCGACGAATTCGTCAAAAAAGAAGGCCTTCCCACCATGTCCGGCCGTTTCCCTTGGGATGAGGACAAAAGTATATTCTTCGTCAGTGGCTTTCACGATCTCCACTGCCTTGTAAGTAAGCTCCAAATATCAATTTCTGTGCTCATATTTCGTAGAAAAGCATTCACATGAGCATCACCGAGTGGAATCTTGGTTTGAACCAGTCTTATGAGCTGAAGCACATCACTCATTGCCTTGATGCCGTAAGAGATGCGATTATTTGCCAAGCTGATGATACGCCTCGCTTTACCAATTTCCCGGGCGAAAAGAACCTCCCTGTACAGACCCGCATGTGTCGAAGCTGGGATAAGCTCTCTAAGTGGGCAGCACAGCCACACCAGACGGCGTGCTATCGCTATCTCAGTGAGGATGCAAAGCATCTCGATCAGCATGAGAGATATAAGTTTTGTACAAAGGAGACGGGACTTTCTGATATCGTCAAGAACGTAAGTGACTTTCTCGTATCGTTCCCACTTTCATGGCCAAAATTTGCTTGCTCCCGTATCCCTGAAGTAAGAGGTTCCTGAGAGGCAAAATTCTTGTACTCTCCATCGTGTTCTTCGTGGCTCCTGTGAGATCAACATGCTGATTCTTTGAATATTTAGTGGTTCAGAAAACATATGGGAAAGGAATTGCCAGATTACTACCCACAAGTGACTGGGGCAGACGAAATTTAGCAGCCAACTAGATATCTAGCATGGGGAAGTGGAATATAATTGGGTGGTTGAGCTGTCAATTTGATACATAGCACGCGTAACTATGCGTAGTGCATCCGCCTTTTGCGCTTACATCCTAGAACGTGTCTTTCTGCGTTCAAATTCACTATGTATCATCCTTCCCTAATACAAAATCATGACGTCCAGCCCCTTATTTCAATCCTCACAGAAACCTCGGCTATTAATTTCACTTTGCTTTACTTCTCTTCGAGCACTTCACTTTCCTACATCTTTTTTCATCTACTTTCCTTCTTCCCCCCTCAACTGGGGCGTTCCTTCTTTGTCGAAAGTAAGCCCGCATCTCCAGGAAGTCGCAACTGATGCCGTGGCGGCACAAAAAGATTGGGCATACATTCAACACACTTCGATGACTTTTGAAAGGTAATAATAAGGCCAAATAATCTGAATTCATGGTCACATTTGCTTGATCAAACCAGAATCTTGAATTTTGCAAAGGCGGTGGCCTTCTCGTGTGAATTAGAGACACAACCACCGCAACCACTTTTGCTCTCCTCTTCTACCATGATGTATCCTGTCGTCTTTGAGGCATTTCCTCACGAAATTCACTAGCCTGATGGTTCCAAAATCCTGCCCAGCACACCTTGCTAACGCCAAGCCTGCAAGAGTAAGAGCTCCAACGATGCATTTTAGGAATGCGAGAACGGTGTACAGTAGCACCTTATTTTGTACGATCCCATCCCTCCTAGAGGCCAAAAGTTTCACGGAAAGACCATCAACAAGGCCTGGCCCATGAAACAGATACCAGAAAACTCCGGCCCAGACCGGCGAAAACATCAAATACTTGATGTACGAACGCTTGCTTCCTTTGGGAACACCTTCTTGCAAGCTCTTGAGAATCCGTGTTTGATGCTTCTCAAGTTGCGTCACTGTCGGAACTCCGAACCAGCCAAGATGATAGGTGTGATTGAGGGCGAGAAGAATTTTGTCCGACGATACCGATTTCTTCTTGACACAGACATGATCAAAAGACATGCCCATAAGGAATGAGCCAGTGTGAAACATTTCAAAAATAATATACCCGATAATTGGTGACTTCACAAGTGCTGTCCGTAATTCGTAGGGAATTTGCGGAAACGCAGAAATAATTGTGGTCGGATGATAGTGGGAAATGTAATTCCATGCCGCAAGTGTGACGAGGAACAAGATTGGTAGCTTGAAATAAGAAGTGATAACTGAAGTCTTCATGATGTGTCGCAAGAATTGCTTTCCTGGCTCCTAGGTCGTCTTACCAGCGCCAGAATGAGGTTTGTCTCGGGTAAGCATAGAGCTAGAGATGGCTTCAACAGGTAGTGGTACAGGTGCCAAATTCTCACAAATTAGGTTCTTTGCTTGTTCAAACTCTGTAAACTATGTTTGGAATTATTGAGCCCAAATCATAGGTTCTCATCGATCGGTTCAAACGTCAAACTTGACAATTCGACTGCCCCTGCCCCTAATAGCGGATCCTCCTCCTCTGGCCATTCTGGGCACTCCCTAGTAATTCCAGCAACCCACCACTTCAGCCTCTCATCAGCAGCACCCTGATCATCTTCTTTTGCCTCTCGAATATCCTTTCTAACAAAAGCTACTCGCTCATCAATTCCCTCCTCCCAACCCGCTTCCTGCGCAATTTTCAGAGTCTTGACTGCAATGCATAGCTGCAAGAAAATGCAGACAGAAGCACCCAATTGCAATAGAAGCCCCCCCGAGCTCATGAGTTTTATCTCGTCAAATGTTTTGCTTGCCAGATGATAGCTTGGTTTTATCAGGAAGACGATGTTGAGAAGAACCCAGAATGGAAGAAGTCCCAAAAAGAGGATATCGTCCCAAATGTTCGAAGTTTTAGGATCTGGGTTCCCCCGGGAGATTCCGTGTATAAATTTCTTGACGTATTTGTTGAAGAGCTTTTTGTTCTCGTAGGCACGGCGGTTGTAAAATGCGGCACTGATGGCGTGGCGGACTTCTTCTGGAGAGGGGATTGTGACTTGGAATTCCTCATGTTCGCAAGGACGTAAATGCTCGAAATTGAATCCAAAATCCAAGGATCCGACAAGTAGCACAATGTATATAATAGAGGCAAATATAGGAATTATTATGTTGTCCACAAATGCTGGAGGTTGCTGAGAATGTGGGTATTGCGCCCCGGAGTGCCATATCCACCAAATTGCCACCACAAACATGATGAGCAATAAGGGATATGGGTTCATCCACGAAGACATGGTGCCCTTTTTCGAAATATGGATGGCTTCGCTCGCGAGCATTCGCAGAAGCGTGCCAATATTTGAAGTGTTGGAGGGAATTCCAAGAGTATGGGAGACGTCATGTTGGAAGTCCGGGGCCGAAAAAGTATCAAGCGCGGAAATGCAAATGTTTCCAGCTAATAACTCAAGCTTACCTCACGCGGTTGAAAATTAGCAATTGAGTCCTGACGAAGTACCAAGAAATTGGTCTCCTTGAAATTTGTGGTCCGAAAACTCCACGTCCGATATGGAGGCGATTCCGAGCTCCTTCGAGCGACCCTGGAAAATTATGGCCAATTATTTTTGGTGGCATCGATACCTATGTTATTGTAGCGCATTGGACACTCAAGCATGCAGCATTAATTCGGGTTCATTCAAGCGCAAATCAAGCTTCAATCTAAACAAGGTTGTTTCTTTCAATGCCCCGGAAGTATGATCAATTGCTTTCGAAACCAACACCCTGTTCCTCATCAGAATGGGGATAGGCCCTCTCAATCATACTAATACGATAAATCTACCACTTTAGCCTATCGCTATCACCACCCTGGAGCAAACACTGAGCCTGGTCTTTCTTAATGTCATCTCTTACCATGGTCACTAGATTCAAACCCCCCAGTTCCAGCCAGCACGATTGGCACCCCACAGACATGGAACCAAAAGAATCAAAAGTACGATTGCCGCAGGGTAACTGGTGACGAGTTCGAATAAGGAAAGATTTGCATCTTTAAGAGAAATTCTCCCCAGTGCTACCTTCAACACGGTTTCTCCGTGCCGATCCATCAAAAGACAAATGTAGCCAGTTCCAAGCATTATAGCCCAATAAAACATGAATCCGGCATAAGTCGTTTTCGCTTTTCGCTGCTCGCGATCCCATCCTGTACATTGAACCTTGTCCACGAATAGGCATTTCTCCTCCCACGCGCGGCTGTTGCTGAAACCCTGTCTCTTCTCCGCCGCGAGCTTAATACCAGCCAGAATTTCGTCCTGTGTTGCGTCCCGGTATAGGCGTCTGTGTTTTTGGATGCCATGCGTAAAACTTCCAGTGAGCAGGAAAATATAATGGAAGTAAATGATGAGCATGAGGGGAGAGAACGTCAATTTAGCCTCGAGGTTGGGCGTAATGGAAGTAATTATTATCGTTCCAAGGGCAATCAAGAGTGATAACCCAGAAAGGCAGTGGAAGACCCTTATCAGGTTTTGGTTCGAATGGACTCTGTTGTACCTCGGTGGGTTTTGAGCTTGTTCGCGTCTAGGGCTGGTGTCTCCTGGTTTGCTGTCGCCATTGTGCGGGAGCTTATGATCATCAATCAACAAAGTTCTGGGGCATATATGGGATCATCAAAAAGGGAATAAAAATTTGTTTAAAATTATGAGTGGGAACTTATTGGGGGTAGGTGGGTGGTGAAGTCTGGGCCCCAACTTTAACGTTTCCGCATCCGGTGGTCACCCCCGCGTTAGTACCCTGCCTCGCGGTAGACAGAAAAAATGTAACTGTTGCGGATTTTGAATGTTCCACTCGGTGTGGCACATTCAAACTCAGTGTGTCTATGTCATATTTCATTATCTTCGAGGAATTTATCTCATGACAAAGAGCTACTAATAAATTTCATGTAGAAGGTACACCCGCGACACTTCCGTCTCAATCCAGGCGGCAGACAGTAAAAAAGTTTCACCTCTTCCTTCCCCCTGAGGCCATACCAGAGACCGTCCTACCCCTAGCCAGTGATGAAGACATGCACCATTTAGATCTATACCTGAAGGTGTCTGAATATTGCCAACTTCGCAAGACTAGTGGCGTCCTTTTTTTCCAGTCGCCTTCGCTGGGCGAACCGGCGGCGCCGGCATGTTTTCTTCGGATTTTGTTCTGATTATCCTTCAACATCCTCGTCCCCAGGCTCACGTTCTTCAGACTGGACATTTGAAGCAGCGTTTGCATCGCTGTTTCCCGATGTCTCCCTCGGCGGTGTTGGAATACGAGCCTCAGGAGAAGGACCAGGCATCGAAGGATTGAATGTACTGTGAGCCCAAGTCTGCCGTCCGCTTATTGATGGCCTTGATGGTCTTGTCCCTTCGATTTCTACAAGAAATCGACGTGAAAATTGCCCGCTACGAGTCCCCAAATTTTCATGGCCGTGTGGGAGCGTGCCGAATTGTCCATTTACACCACGACTTCCGAGAAATCGATTTTCAGCTGCTAGAGGACTAAGTTCAGGCATTCGAGGTCTATGCAGAGAACCGCGTGACCGATGAACGAGATTTACTCTTTCGGTAGCGTATGGTTGGGCCATTGCTGGCGTACCTTGTTGAGCCATTCCAAGTCGAGCTTCGGCAGTGGCGACTCTCTGTCTGGCTTCTGCAACCTGCTCTTGGAGAAGTCGCATCTCTTCTATGAATTAATAAGCCTTGACATAAGGGAGGTCCTCCTGAAAAAACACTGACTTACCTCCTGAATCTTCATCCCGCAATGCTCCACTCATCCCGGATCTTCCTGGACGGCCAGTTCGTCCAACTAGCATCTCAATTCCCGCTGCCACTCCCCCGCCTAGACCTGTTAGCTTCTCTCCGTCCACGACCTTGATGCAACTCACCAACACGAACTTCCGCAGCAATCTCCTCATCAATAGCATCCCTCCTCAACGTCTCTACATCACTAAATCGCTCCCTCATCAACCTCCCAAACTCTTCCCGCTGCCCCACATCATCCCTCAAAGTCATGTATTGCACATAACTAGGTAATTCATCAAATCGTCCCGCTCGTCTCAAATTCCTAATGATCCGACTAGCAGCCCTCAAACACTGTGCTCGATCAGGTCTCATCGGGGAGCCTCTCATATCGTTTTCAATTTCGCGCTCAAGATTTTCGGGGTGTACGCCACCGGCTAGACGATCAGAGACGTACTTTTCTGCTTCTGTCCAGATTTCGTTGAAGGGCCGAGACAAGGGACGGGGCCTGAGATGATAAAGTGCCACAGCCCCTGCCGGGTGGAGCTGGCCCTGGGTATAAGCTCGACCAAATCTGGAAGCTGTTGGATTTTAGTCAGGTATTTGTGAAGGAGAAATGTTGGAAGTGCCTACATGAAGGTTCGTACCCGCGCTGCCGCCTGTTGGTGCGTCCCTGACGACCGAAGTTGAACATTTTGAAAGATGCGAGGAACGGCGCCAGTGATTCTGTTCCAGTTGACAACGTGGTAGAAATAATCCACTGCTTGGTGTAGAGGTGTTGTTAGGTTGGTAAAATATGGTGCTTCATTAGGATCGCGTCTTATATACATGATCTTACAGCTAACCGCACTCGACACCGAGGCTGTGAATAAGATGTTGTGTGGCGCTTGATACCGTTTGAAGCCGAAAATAAGAAGCATAGAACCATTCACATACTTAGTGTCGTTCTAACAAGAACTCCTCATGCAATACTACAAAATACGTCTAACAGTAAGTACTCATGCAGAAAGTGGGGAGCACTGACTATCGCTGTGCGATTTTCACCCCTGCCCCCTGCCGACTAATTTCTTGAGTGCTAAAAATTGACAATTAAGAAGAGATTCAGGTTCAACAGTCAAGTTTGAACATCAGCCCCCGAGCTGGAAAACAGACGTCTTCAACCAAGAAATACCTACCAGATAGCATTGCCCCACTTTACCCCTTTTTAAGCGAGGGTTGAGAACAGCCACCCAGAACAAATCCTGGTGTTTATTACTTCCTTTAAGAATACTTTCATAGTCTATTTATACTGAATGGAATAATTTGTTTAAGTTTTAGATAACAAAACAGGGAAATTAATCTATGGTTTGGCAGATTGCCCAGCTCAGGGTAGACCCAAAAAGCAGCACTGGTTAACTGACTATTGCGCATGATGAATGTCCCACTCGGTGTGGCACATTCAGAATTGAAATCGCTTTTTTTAACTACCCAGAGCTCAGCAAAGTCCCAGCAGAGTTTTATTGCCCTACCCTCACAACGGTATTTCAATTGTTGTCAATTTCTTTGTTCAAGCTGAACAGAAACAAAAGGGATGTTAGTCGTCACGGTTTAAATTTTTTCAAGATCACATTCAATTTAAGTCAGTTAAGTTTTGGATACGGGTTTTATTGCCTATCTAAATGAGTGTGGGTGTATCCAACGGCCCTCGGTACGCCGACCGAATATTCCTTTCTAGGCCTGTTTGTCTTGCTCTTTTTTTTTTCTTTTGTCTTTTTCTCGCAATGGGCCCTCAGTACGCCGACTGAATATTCCCTAGACCTTGTTTCCACCCTGTTGATATTGACAGTCTGTGCTGATTAACAGGCTCGGGAGAGTGACTGACTTACACCCATTTACCTGGATAATCGGAATCGTCGGAATCGTCCTCGGGGTGGTGGGCCTCCTGGGGCTTGGCCTCGAATGTATCCCCGGAACTGTCCTCTCCCGTCTCCTTCTCTTCATCTGACTCGATCTGCTTATTCTTGGGAAGTTTTCCATGTGCGGCGACCTCAAGTTTCTCAAGGCAACAAGACACCGTGTCCTCAAGATCGGCAATATGAGTCTTGAGCGCGCGGTTCTCGGCCTGAAGTTCAGACTCATCTGAAGATTCATTCTCACCAGGAGCATTCTCTGAGCCTGCCTTGTCGATTTTCTCCTTGAGGAGATTAACCATTGTCTTGAGAATGTCGTAATCATCGTTGCGCTCAGGCTCGGTCAAGAGAAGCTCCTGAGAGTGAGCCAGAAGCTGCGGGAAAGTGGCTCCTCCATCGGCTCCAGTGGCGCGATCAAGGAAAGCATCTACCGCAACCTCGAGATCCGCTCCGAAGAGCGGAAGCTCGATAAAATTGGCTTCACCCCATTTCTTGAGAGAAATAAGGGCGAGATCGCGGAGGTGGGAGTAAGGGAAAACGGCAGCTGGAGCCATTTTGGCGATTTTTCTTGTGTTGAAAAAGTTTTTGGAAGTGACTTCGCTGTTGGGTTTGTGGTAGTTGTGTGTGTGGTGAAAGTGCTGTGAAGGCGGGTGGTCGATATTGCTGAGTGGGAGAGTAAAGGGCCCCTTATATAGATCGAAAAACGGAATTGTTTCATGTAATTGTTCTCCATTGAGTATGTTCCTTGGGCTTTTAATGAAGTATTTGGAATAGATGGAAACTGATTTAAAGACAACTAAGCATCGAGAGTCGTGACGGATAAATGTTGATAGAACAGATGAGGATATACTGTCTACTATTTAGGACGTATAAAATAAACAACAAGTCATACTGAAGGCAGAAACAAACAGCTGCCCTAACAAGTATTGCATGGAAAATGAGCCTTGGAACAGAGGCAAGGGGGCTGATTTGATAAACTTTACAAGACGCGGTGCTGACTCAGAAGTAGCAACCAAGACAACTCTTTCCTAAGGAACAAGCCTAAATTACTTGCTACTCCAAATGATCAAATCTGTTCAGATGAATGTAGCCACTTGTGAGCTGTTCTCAAGCTTGGTGTCCTCAATATGAGAAAGGGGGTCGGTCACGTGGAATAACATGAGATTCAGATCAAACTGGTCAATCTGACGCACGGAAGCCGGAATCAGAAGATTACACTCGTTATTGAAAACTCAGTTCAAACTTGCTACTATAGACTATTTTTACTAGCGAGAATTTTCCCAGATATACAGTATGACCCTCAACGTTGAGGGGGAAACCACCCCAAATCCTTTGCACAAAACTAGAGGCAAGCTATAGCCACGAGAGCCGCCCGAACTGCTGACATTTCAAGATGTGCCATTCAGTCTGGTGTATTTACCTCTTCCATAAAAGTACAATCAAATGCCGTGCCGTGGACCAAAATCCAAACAAAATCAGCTCAGCCCCGAAGCTTACTCAGGAAGCTCGAGAACTTATTTTTTACAGTCCCAATTTCAAATACCTTCTCGTTGATATCAACTTGATTATTTTGGTTCTCTTGACCTCTGTAGTTGCTGCCGAGGCTCGTAACACATCGAGCGGGCGGATCTCGATAGGACGGGCCACGACTTTCTGGACGTGCTGATGCCAAGGCCGAATTGCATCTCATTTGGGGTTTCTCCGGAGGTATGGGGTCTAGACCGCGAAATGCTTCCAAGGTTCGAAGAAAAGCTGGGTCTCGCTCGTTACGTTCGTTCAGCTCATTCAGCTTGTTCGGAGTGAGTTCCCTATTGCCAAATGACGGCACCCGCCTGGGAGTATGGAGGCCATCAACATGAGGAGACCGTGGTGTAGCGGGGACATATGTTGCTGTTTTAGGAGATAAGGCGCCGTTCGCGTTCGTAGAATCCTCGATTGTTGATGAAGAAACCGGGAAGAGTAATTCTTGGTACTGTTTTGCATATTCCGGGATCGCTACACTGTCTCGTGGCAAAGGAGACTTTGGGGGTTGCATTGTTTCATCCGCTACCTTCCCAGCTGCAAGCGTATAATTGGAGCCCGTTGAGCAGGAGTTCCGAATGCCCTCTTCAAACTCATCAACAAAACTTCTGCTTCTTGGAAGGTCCAGACGACCAATCCGGAGACCCTTATCCTCTGCAGATTCCTCCGAAATTGATTCGATAGATTCAAAGCTATGTTCTGGAGAGGAAAATCGCGCTTTTTGGTCGGACGAAGATGGAGTAGTTGACGTTGACGCGAAGCTGCTCTCTTTTTGAAAGAGGCATGGAGTAGAATTTGTCGAATCAAAGCTAGCGGTGAGCGATTGGTGGAGTAACGAGGGTGGCCATGCTGGCTCAAGGGGTATTTGGTGTGGCTCATCGCTTCGGCAGGTGATGGAAAGAAGTGCCTCGGTGTAATGTAGAGGAAATCCGGCCATGCGTAATTTTTTGAGGGTACCCTGAAGGGTGCAGAAGGCATCATAAAGGCATAACGGCTTTTCGGTGAAGTACGGAACTATTCCAATTCATCAGTAAGTTTCTCGACAAATCCGGACAGAAATATGACGTGAGGGGTATCATACCAGGGTTCTTGCCAAATCTGTTGATGAAATCCGGGTCTTGGTGCGGATGAAAGCCCTTGTAGCATCTACAGAGGAGGTTCAGTTCGGCCATCGACGCCACCCCATCACGGTCAGAAAGACCTTCGACGATGTTCATCAATAGCCTCTCCTCCTTAGTCATACAGTAGCCAAGGTCCGGAGCAAGTTTCATGCAGTTATGACGGAATGTTGTAAAGTCAACTTCGACTGTGAGATACTGAACGATCCCGAGGTATCTTGGAAGCCAAATTAGGGACAACGGGCAGAATCGTGGGCCACTGAATAAACTGACGGTGACGTGGAAATGGTAGTTGGTCCAGAAATAAGTGAGCAGGTCTTTCCGAAGCGCAGTGAAGGAACTGAGACCACCCCAAACGTCGTCTAGGATATCCCAAGGTGAAGCAAAGTAGTCTTCGCCGAAGACGGCCTTGGTTGTGAATCGTGGGGACAGCAAGATTTTCCGACTCTCAAGCGGGAAGCAGAACTGGTAAATATTTCGTCGCACACTCTCGGGTAACGCATGGACTCTGAATTTTTGAGACCTGCGATGGACAGTATAGGGCTCTTCCATGGTCGAAGTGGTATCTTCGACGTCATCCGCAATTGCAACAAGATCGACGCTTCTGTCAAATTGCGGTAGCACCTCGGGCAGCCCAACCCAAGCCCAATCCTCGGGGTCTTCCTGCCCATGCTTTTGGTGCGTAGTGATGGCCATTGGGCCCGATATTGTTGGCCTGAAGTCCGCTGGCGCATCTTTTCTCTTCTTGGATTTGAACGGATTCCTGGACTTCGGCTTTGAGTTCGACTGAGGTTTGTCCTCGGACTCATCTCCGACAGATGTTCGAGATGTGGTTTTGTTTTTGAGTGCACGCAAGTTGAACTTGGAGCTTTGACGGGATTCGCTGCGTGGGCCATCTTCTCTTGCCGTCATCCGTGACTCGGTGCGAGGGATATTGTTTCGAATCGTCATACTTGATTCGGTCCGTGGATCAAATTCCGTCATGCTTGTGGGAATTTTGAAGTTGGAGGAGACGGTCGGGGTGGCGGATTGCGAGCTTGATCTGGCAGAACGACCCATTGCTAGGAAAGAAAATTCCTGATGATCCACTGCATTCCGTCAGTAACGTCTCTGTATCGAAGTCTGGGTGGCATACTCTTGTATAATCGCGAGGGCACGCTGAGATGGTCTGACGCAGAGTAGATGCGCGATACTGACGATGAGCGAGTTGGGATGTTTTGTGCAGCTTCCCGATGGCGATGTTGGATTTTGCTCGCTTGGTCCATCTCCCTTTCGTGGTTCTTTCTTGTTTGGCGGTGTGGGGTCTACGAGAGTTGCAGTTGCAATTGAATATGCAATTGATCTTGCGAGACATTTCGTCCAAAGTACCCATGTGGCCTCTTCCGATGAAAAAAAGAAAGAGCTCATAAGCCTCTATTTCCTTCCCAATTGGTCTAGGAATCGTAGTAAGGAGCATGAATGTCCCCCAGATCCGGAAGCCGGTCAAACAAGTACAGGACAGGCAAGTACTCCTCCATTGCCGCTACCTCCGCTAATGGCCTTTCCACTGAATGTCGCAAATATCCAAAGGTAAATCAACACATCGTCTCACAAGAATGGAAGGAATTAAAGCAAACAAGTTGGTGGCGCTGAAGTACAGTACAAGCAAGAAAGAACGACTTGTAAGAGCAATTACCTACCTACGCAAGCACGATAGCAGAGAGGGGCCCGACGAGAGCTTCTTCGGCTTCTTATTAATATTCCTAGTATTTGAGGTGTATTATGAGTCAATAACTGCATTCACCAAGACAAAGAAATTACCACGAACGTCCAGCAGGATTTGATAAGACAGGCAAGACAAGAGACATACGATCGCACCCTACCTTCGTACAAGAAACAACTGCAGGCAGGCAAGATTACAAGTACATATTACACAAGACAATATTAATACCCGGAGAAAGAAATAATAGGTCCGCGCTACGAGTTCAGAATCGCCCTGCATTGACACCGGTAATGCGGGCTTTCAGATACTTATTTCATGGTTGGCGCTCATTGCCAGTACACATGACTCGGTGGGTATTTATCTGAGTAGAGGTTATTCCATAATCAATTTCTGACGTTTCTCGCTGGCTTGTTGATGGGGATGGGGTTGTCCAGTGCTCCCAGTAGGTTAAGCATCAGAGAGAGCTTGAAAAATGAGTGAAGTTGTCAAATCCCGGGCCGAAGATTTTCCGTGGCCCCTCGAAAATGATCGGCCAACTTGGAAATAAATTACGCCTCCAACCTTATAAAAGCCTTCATCTTGCACAATAACAAAATATCCCTACGCCATACTCAGGCTTTCGATACAGTCTATCTACACGCAGCTGTCCTTCTCCAGCATCATATTCCTGCCGTCATAAGGAACCATCATGTCAGACCTCACCTTAGGGGGCCCTTCTGTGGGCGCACCAGCCAATTTCAACGCCGAGGAAGCAGACAATCTTGAAGATGTAGGAGCTCTCTGTCCCGTGGCGTATCTCTATACCTAACTAATACTTGCGCAGATCGAGAAACAGTTCGCCGTCAAAGGTTCGCAGCATACCCCCTCACCGGTCCCCAAATTACCCCGCCACTGACCCCGCCATCAGCCGTCCAACACATGTCCACATACTGGGCCATCCTCGAGAAAGTCCCTGGCTCTAAGCTACGACTAACGAAGATGGATGATGATATCTTGGAGCATCTAAAGACGGATTTCCCCGAATTCGACCCCGCGAAGACGATTAACGAAGACGAGATGAAGAGCAAAAAAGGAAAAGAGCGATGGCGGAAGTTCATGATGGCATACGAGAAGAAGATCGATGACTACAGCTTTGGCACAATAATGAGATCGGATCCGAAGTGGGAGTACGGAAAGGATGAGACTATTTTTGGTAATTGCTGCCAGATTATTGTCCACGCATTATGCTAACCAGTTTCAGTCCCCCGAATGCAGTTCTACGCTATCGAAATTGCGAGGAATCGAGCTGGCCTGAACGACTGGATCTACGAGGCAAATCAGAAGGAGGAAGCGGCTAAGAAAGCGGGCGGGAAGTCGTAATGCCTGGAACCTTCAGCAAATATACCCTTCTTGTGTCTATCTTGGTCCGATGGTGCTTCATAATGACGAGTACAATTAATCGAATCGTGTCGAAGTGGAAGATACAGCAGCATGCCAATTTTGAGGCACCGCATCCCTTAATTGGAAAAAAGTCGTCCATCATAGTCGCCAACCCGACATTCGTCGCGAGATAGGCTCGAACCTTGACGGCTTAAAGCGAGGTTGAATCTAATCGTGCGAGTAGCCGCCTTGATTTTGCCATCGATCTCCTTGCTATTCTTGGTTGTTAGGTGTAGAAGTCTTGATGCCATCTCTTTAAAATTCTTCATTTGCCCCTTGCTCTCTCTGCTTCCCCATCGTCCAATTTTCTCATCCATTATTGATCAATGGCAACTCGATCATCCAGCGCTATCACTAAGCACAGACCTTATGGAAGTCAGAACCGTCGGACACTCCTGTCTTTTTTCTTGGTCCCGAATCTGCCCAAACATTCTTCGCTTCCGAGAACAATACGAAGATATCACCTGAGACAATCAACAACAAGCCATTATAACCCTCATATTATCTCCACCATCGGATAATTTCTTCCTACAACGCCTCCAACATGTCTCCCTCCAAATTGTCAAATTTCTTGTCGATCCTTGCGCACATCGTCTTCAACGAAATTCATTCCACAATGATAGTCTCACCAAGTACTTCTGACAGCTCCCGGAGCCTCAAGGATCACACTGATGATTTCTTCGTCTCAATGCCCATAAGACCTACTGCCCCCGAGAGCACACATGAGCTGCAAGCTCTCAATACCAGCCATACCGAAGAGCAAACACCGGCGACGTGGCGCTCCTTATTCGCATTTGCCAATCGCCAGCATGCACCGTACGCCGTCCTTGCAGTCATCTCTTCAATCACAGCTGGGATCCCCCAGCCCACCTCTGCGATCTTCTATGGGTACATCTTTTCCAGCTTGGCAAAATTCGGTGGAGGAACTCTTGACGGCCAGCAAACACTTCACAATATTTCAGTATGGTGCATTGCGCTGACAGTTCTGGGGGTCGTGTCGTGGGTTGTCCAAGGAGGATCTCTTTCCGCGTGGATGGTGTTCGGAGAACTCCAAGCAAAAACAGTGCGCAAGGCAATGTTTGAGGGGATGCTAGACAAGGACATGGAGTGGTATGACCTTCGCGAGGACGGCATTGGCTCTCTCTTGATTCGCATCCACACGTAAGTAATACAGTTTCCACGCAGCGCTCCTTTCTGATTCATTTTTAGTCAAATACGAGAGCTGCAATTGGCTATCTCTCAACCCCTCGGCTTTCTCTGCACGGAAATTGTGAGCTCTCTTTCTGCTCTAGGAATTGCCCTCTACTTCTCTTGGAAGGTCACTCTTGTCGTCACCGCAACTTTTCCTGTTATGGCTCTAGTCCTCTCTTGGGTCTCCAGAAGCCTTGGGCCTGCCATTGAAGCACAGAAAAGAGAGCTCACGAGGGCATCAAAATACTCAAATACTGCTCTAAAAGCTATCATTACGGTCAAGGCTTTCAATGGCCAAGAGCAGGAGGTGTGGCAGTATTATTCAACAATGAAACTGGTAGCCGCGAAATACCTCATCCAGGCTCGAGTTAATGCGCTACAGTTCGGTATCACTAAATTTGCAATGGTTGTCATCTTCATTCAGGGCTTTTGGTACGGTCTTGTCTTAGTTCGCCAGGGACTGGATCCTGGACGGGTTTTAACGGCTTTCTATGCTTGTCTCTTCTCAATTCAAGCCATTGAAGTCATTCTGCCGCAATGGCTCGTCCTTACGAAGGGTATGTCTGCAGGTCAAACTCTGAATGAGATTATGACGCAGGTGAGAAATGGCAGAAAGGTCAACACAATGACTGGGGGAGTAAAACCCCGAGACTGCATCGGAGATATCGAAGTCAATGAAGTAAGTAATCGACAGCCCCGTCTCGAGAGTTACTGACCGTGGCAGGTATCATTCGCATATCCATCTAATCTTCGTCAAGAATCCCTGAGCCGAGCGACATTATTCTTTCCTGCAGGCGAGACAACATTCGTGGTGGGCAAAAGTGGATCTGGAAAAAGCACGTTGGGGAACCTGATCATGAAATACTATGAGACTTCGCGAGGGCAGATACTTATCGATGGCCAGTCAATCAAAACTCTCGATACGGACTGGTTACGCAGCAATATCCACCTGGTTCACCAGGATAGCTTCCTGTTCAACGAGACAATCTTTCGAAATATTGCCCTAGGAAAACGAGATGATGTTACACACGAGGATGTCCTTGAAGCAGCCAAGACAGCGGACCTTGGACGAACTCTCATGGATCTCCCCCAAGGCCTTGATACTGTGGTTGGATCCAATGGCAAATCATTAAGTGGCGGACAGCAGCAACGAATTGCTATCGCAAGAGCTCACCTTCGAGATGCCCCAATTCTCATCCTCGACGAATCAACCAGCGCCCTTGATACTACGAGTCGCGCCAAAGTGATGGGTGAACTAAGGAAATGGAGACGGGGCAAAACAACCATCATTGTTACTCACGATGTGGATCAGATTCCAGACGATGATTATGTTTACGTACTGGAGAAGGGCATGGTTGTTCAGGAAGGCTATCGTAGCAAACTCGCAGAGAAGGACCACGGCACATTCTCCGCATTCCTGTCTCCCATTTCACCCCCTCAAGTTCACAACGCCAAGTTTAGAGATCTTACCGATCAAAGACGAAAGTCCGAGCCAGCTTCACCAACGCCAACAAGTGCGGATTCATTTGAATTCGCAGAAGAAGCTATCAATCGCTCAAATCGGATTTCAAGGCTATTTGGAATGACCAATTCTGTCCCATCAATGCGGGCGAATAACAGAATGTCTCTGGGCGCTGGAATGGGAGCGGCGCAAGTTATGGAACTTCGAGCAGATAAGATCTGGTCAACGCCGGTAATTCCAGAAAACCCAACGACCCAGTCGCACGAATCCTGGCGATCTAATGCTCCTTTGTTGTCCCAAAGACCTTCTCAGCCACCAACATCCTCTTATTCGAGGTTTCACTCTCCAGAAATTCCTCCTCCAGTACCGCGCAAGAACAATCTTCCTCTGTCTTCCAATCCCCCAAGTCCACCACGCTTCAAACCTGTTCTCCCTGCCCTGGACACTTCCATACGGGACAGTAAACTTCAGGTCGTTGAAGATCCGATACTTCCAGTCCCTCAAAATCCAGGGCGACGGAAAGATAGACGAGCATTTAAACCTGCGTCGCTAACTCAAATACTCGGTACAATCTGGCCGGTTTTGAAGTGGAAGGATCGAATGATTCTCATCGTCGGATTTGTTGCAGCATTCCTTGTGGCCGCATCCACGCCTGCCTTCGCTTTTGTATTTGCGAAACTCCTGGGTACTTTTTACCTCAAAGGAAACCAAGAAGCAGTAGCTAAGGTATGGGCGCTTTCCCTTCTGGGCATTGCAATCGTGGACGGCCTCTCGGTTTACACTACACATTATACTCTCGAGTATTGTGGTCAAGCATGGGTAAACTCTCTTCGAGTGGAAGCATTCAAGCGGATACTTACACAGCCAAAGTCTTGGTTTGATAAGGAGAGGAACTCGCCGGGTAAGCTGAACGAATGTTTGGATAGGAATGCAGAAGAGATGCGAAACTTGATTGGCCGCTTCGCTGGTCCTATTTTCACCGTTGTATGGATGTTGGGTATATCCATCGTCTGGTCATTGATGTTTTCCTGGAAGCTCACCTTTGTTGCGCTTGCCTGTGGGCCCATCATGCTCGTTCTTACTCGAGTTTTTGACAGTGTCAGCAGCACTTGGGAGGATAGATGCAACCGCGCTTCCGAAATCGCGAGCGGTATCTTCACGGAGACATTTTCCAACATTCGAGTCGTTCGTGCATTGACATTAGAAAATTACTTGGCGCGCAAGCATAACAAGGCGACCTTGGAGACATATAGAACAGGTCGTTCTCGAGCCATCTACTCTGGCTTGGTATTTGGTCTCACAGACTCTGCAAGTCTGTTCATCACGGCACTTGTCTTCTATTATGCCACAGTCATTATCATCCGAGGCGAGAATAACGTGTCGAACATCATTCAAGTCGTCAACTTGCTCCTTTTTGGCATCGCGAACTCGGCAGCGATGATCGCCATGGTCCCACAAATCAACTCCTCCCGCACAACAGCAACACACATGCTCTACCTCGCGAACCTTCCCTATCAAAATTCCCACGAAACACTTGGCAAAAAGCGTCTCTCAACCCCGTTCCCAATAAAACTCACTAATCTTTCTTTCACCTACCCCTCTCGCCGATCCAACAAATGCTTGAATAAAATTAACCTTACCATCGACGCCGGAACCTGTACCGCTCTCGTTGGCCCCTCCGGTTCCGGAAAAAGCACGATCGCTTCCATACTCCTGGCACTGTATCCTCCAGACCCCAGCGTCTACCCGTCTCTCACTTTCTCCGGTACCGCCATCAGCGACTGCAATATCCGCACCCTGCGCTCGTTCATCTCCATCGTCCCGCAAACGCCACTCTTATTCCCTGCCTCCATCTACGACAATATCATTTATGGCCTCCCAGAAGGATCGCCCTTTGCTACCTTCGCATCAGCCGTGCACGCCGCTTCTGATGCCGGGATCCATGACTTTATTTCGAGTCTGGAGACTGGGTATCATACGTTGATTGGAGACGGTGGTATGGGACTCAGCGGCGGTCAGGCACAACGCATTGCTATTGCTCGAGCATTAGTTCGTCGGCCCAAGCTTTTGATTCTTGATGAAGCGACGTCAGCACTCGATGCTGTCAGCGCGGAAGCTATTCGAGAGACTGTCAGGAAGCTCATGGAGAGGGGAAGGGAGAGTGAGGAAGGAGGGATGGCGGTGTTGATTATCAGCCATAATGTGGAAATGATGCGTGTTGCGGATACGGTTGTTATGATTGAGGATGGAAGGGTTGTTGAGAGTGGGAGCTTTAGGGAACTGAGGGGTAGAGGAGGGAAATTCGCGGCGCTGATTGGGAGTGTTAGGGAGAAGGATGTTGATATGGAGAGAGTTATAACGCCGGTTAGGGGGAGGAATCGGATGACGTGGAGGAAGGGAAGCGCTTGAGAGTACTGAGAATAAGATAAGAATTCTTAACTACAGCTTGAAACTTGAGTATGATAAAATGAAGGATGTCAAAAAAACGACCGGACCGGTAGGAGTCTCCACATCAACCAAAGAAACGCCGTCACTGGAAGTATCAGCCATCCTTGATATTCTCCAACACGTGCAACGAGGATAGTGATACCCAAGAAATCCAGTCGAGACGAAAGCACCGACAGCAACCACATAGCCTGCGAGTGCGAATGCATCGCCCATGCTATACCCGTAATCCTTTTGAACCGTGAAGTATACACCAAGGAAACAACTCAGGGTAATAAATGTTGTGAAGATGGCAGCTACTATGAGGCAGCCTCGAGTCCTCGGCGCGACAGTTGTAAAGTCGCTGGCAAGTGGTAGGTCTGCTTGACTTTCGTGTAAAGACCCGCTGTCAGAGGTGCCATCTTGAAACTCGTCTTCGTATTGAACTGGTAGAACTTGCAGGGCTCTCTCGACTTTTCTGCGCAATGCTACGACGGGACCGGTCAGTTTTCGCTTTACGTTTTCTGGAGAGCCAATCGAACCAGTGGCAGTAATCAATTCTCCAACCAAGCCGAAGCTAAAAGCCATATCATTTGCTGATATACGTCGATTCGACTCTTGGGAGATTTTCTCCGTGTGGTGTTAGGTGATGTACTGCGAAATTAACCGGTAGAAGTAATAACGGCACACCAAAATTGAAGTTTTCGAGGTTCCTATGTTGGCTGTTCATTCTTAGTTCGGCTTCGTTTACCTATATGTGAGGATATTATGACTTGATATCTTATAACCGAGTAAAGCATTGGATTGATAGGGCTTCCAATGGCGGAGAAGGTTCGGTAGATGATGACGAGGCTGGATCAGCCCCATCAATCTTTCCGTCCAAACACTAGTTGACACCACTCATTGGGCACTTCCATTCTATTGAAGGAACTGCAATCACCCTTGTAGTCAGCTTGAAAAGACTAATATATGTCTCCCGAATACCAGCGACGAGATTTCGTTTCCTCTCAACAAGGCTCCCTCTTTTTTTCTTCTGTTTATGATTTGGGCGCACTCAAGTAATTTAAACCTGTAGTTTGAAACATAGTGCAATAGATAACAGTCGCAAGGCTCGTGTATCTGAGATTTGTCAAATGTAGATTGCCAGCCCATCAAATATACTTCAGTGCAGCCATCTTAATATGCTCCGCCAACGCCTCCGGAATACTAACTTGCGGAAAATGCTTCGAATCCAACAGCCCAATCTTAATCCCCGCCTTCGTAGCAACAATCGCATTATCATAAAACGACTCTGCCGGCATCTTGCCCCCAATGGTCCACGTAACCGGCCTCTTCCGAAGATCCTCATTACTCCACGACAAATCGTCAAAGAGACGAGTGTAGCCTCTGATCCACGTAACGTAATTTTTAGCGAGCCGAGCGTGGTATTCCGGTCCAAGAGCATCCCAAGCTTCACGGTCTTCGTTGAAGAATTCGGGGAATGTGACCTGGCAGGCTTTCACCACCTCAACATCATCCATGTTTTGTAACGCGATGATGGAACGCATGAGGCGAAGAGGGGCTTCGTGTATGATGATACTCTGCACTTTTTCCGAATGGTTGATCATGAGGAAGATAGCAGCGAGTGCCGCGGAGCTGCAGCCGTAGATCGTTGCAACTTCGATCTCCAGCTCGTCCAAGAGGCCATGAATTTGAGTCGCGAGCATTTGGCCGGTTACATTTGTGATGGTCTCGAGCGGAGCAACCGCAGATCTTGACATGCCTGGCATGTCGAAGGTCGTGACGGTGAAGTCTTTGGCAAGAATGGCGGCTGTCTTGGCATAAGACGCGCAGTCGCCTTCTCCTGATGGGACCATGACTACGTGGGGCCCGTTGCCTTGCTGTTCGACGTACCACTCGATGCCATCTTTGGTTTTGACGATCGATGAGGTTGGCATCTTGCTCTGCAATAAGTCAGTATCAGTATCGAGAGCTCCGGGAAGGATACAGGCCTTACAAGTATTTCCAGTGGTTACCTCGTCTGTATTGACGCCTCTTACTTTTTCGGAATTCAGAAAGTTGAGATGGGTTTTGGATTATCGTAGATCTTTTTGGAGTGTCTCAGCAACGGGGTTATATTTGATGCGTAGAATTTTATACATCTCAGCGGGCAAAGCCCCACCCTCATATTGGTAATTGTTAGTCAACGTTGTAGTATACTTTATTAATAGATACAGTTCGTTCCTGGCCAGCACTCAACCTTTGTCCGAGATGGATTGAGCGAATGAGGGGTTGCCTATCGGTAGGCAATCCGGATTTAAAGTGCTGACACCCCGCAGGCAATCGAAAACCGACCCCTAAGTCGTGTAGCGGCGGGACCACCCGTAAGTGGGGGCTAAGGAAGTGGGTTTCTAGCTTGACAGCTATTTTCTTACAGTATCCGGCCCGTCGGGTTTCGTTGAGATATTCGTACTATAGCAAGTTCAAATCCGCGATTGTACACACTTCCACATGCGCTTTCCCTCAATCCAGCAAGTATACACTCCGTCTCTTGGTCGTTGGAAAAGCTGGAATTTTGTTATTTATTTCTCTTTCGGTAGGCGCACAGCGCTATTTAAGACTCTCCCATTTCGTTTCGCCCGTCAAAGCAAACGACTCGAATCTGATCCCTTCACCATTCGTTCCTCCCTCTCTTTCCCACTTCCCCCATTCCTCTTCCTCGATTTTCGCCACGATACTCCAACCTCTGATCAAACTTCTCCAATAACATACCTCTGCAGCAGGACTCAAGTAGCCCTGCTCAACAGCGGATTCCCTCTGTCGACTGGCAATACCCTCCGCAATCTTTGGATGTGCACGAAGCCATTCGATCGTTTGGTGGAGGTCGGACCAATCTGGCTCGACGAAAATGACATTCGCTTCTGATGGGGGGTATGAATCGGGCCAGCGAGGGTTGTGTGGAGGAGGCGCGGTCTTGGAATTGTAAGATGGCGAGAACGGAAGAGTTGCGGAGAAGAGAGGGCGCATTAGGTGCGTTGTGTGCATGAGATAGCTGGGCGGTGGGGTAAGAATGATCGAGCCGCAAGCTTGATGAAAAGGGAGGCGCCCTGAGTATGTCACTCCCTGCCGTTTGTTAGCCAAACGCCTGATGATTAAGGTACGACCCGAGTGTAAAAGGAAGATCAGTTACCTCTGTGTAAATGATATATTTGTACTTGCAAAAGTCCGCGATTCCAATCGCATTCTTCGCCCTCACAGCATTGGTTTCCCATTTCAAATCCTCCACATCTGCCCAATCCTGATCCTTGGTCTTCGCCAGTAGATTCGGTCGCAGGGCCGTATTTCCAATGGAGTTGAACCATGCTGTTCCTCTCCATACAGCCTTGTCTATCTTCTTCTCCCATGGGTTCTGCCTCTCGATTTCAGATATCTGGTCAAGGGCCTGATCCATTGTCCCAATGAAAGATTTGGGCCATGACCAGTAACCAAAATGCGGCATGACCCAGTAATTCCCCCGGATATTTGGATCGTTCGAGCGCGAGAAAGACCACGCGTTCTTTCGAGGGTTATCGATGATCGAAAATGCGAATGTCGTGTTTGGGAGAGGAGTTGGAGATGTTACGAGGGCTCGATGAAGTTGGTAAAGGACTGATTGACGTTCCTGGAAGATATTAGTCCAGCGCCTAAAGCTTGAGCAAAGCCTTCGATTTGCTTACATAAAGCATATCTCTGGAAGGCCGGTGTTCAACGGATATAACATAGAGCTATTAATTGAAGGCGAATCAGTGACTCAATACTTTTCCTGGTTTTGCCAATTCCATACCTTTCCATCTCTGATTCTCGCCTGAACCAATCCTTGATAATCGTCAGGTTGCTTCTCCAATATGAATGGCCCCCGCGCAACAGCATCGTCAATCTCCTTGGTCAAGCCTGGAAACGCAGCTCTACACTGATGCTCCGTCAAGAACAATGACTTCGTTCTGTCTTTCGAGGGGTATTTCAAGAGGCTACTCAGCACATTGGCCGAACTCGAAATACCGCAAACGGTGCAAGAGAGCCGGCAGACAATCAACAACGCCAAACAGAACAGCGCAATGCGAACACTTCTTCGGCGTGCGAGCGCCATAATCCAAAGTCTATGATAAATTGCATCTCAAACAAATTGGTAAGGACAGAAAATTTGTGACGATCGTGAACTTTCACGCCCAAGTGTCACGTCGCGTCTTTGAATGGAGGGGTCCTCGCGATTTTTGAGGGAGGGACCAAACAGCCTAATATACAGCAAATGAGACGGCATTGTAGAGATGAAGCCACGCTGGCGAGATAGCGGTACGGGAACTAAGATAGGAAATGACCTCGTGGATCGTGAAATGAACAATGTTTCTTGTTGTCTGCAATGTCTGGGGTATATGGAGATTAATTTCCCCGCTCCTCGTCCCTGGCAATTTCATGTCAGACACGTGACCCGTAAACAAACCCCCGCGGAAGGCTGCCTCCTGGTGGGCAAAAAAAGCGGCACTGATTCTGAATTTGCCACACCGAGGGGGACATTCAATGGGCTAGTATGAATCGAGCCCAAAATTCTGACATTACATGATATAGTATGCAAAACTTCATAATCGTCCGAACCAAGGATGAACAAAAGCTCAGGATAATCTCCATCTCATTGGGTTCCGCCTAATCAAGCATACCTTGAAGATTATCTCGACTCTCTGCTAGCTTTCTTTCCTGTGCAAAATGATCCCGCACTGTGCTCTGAAGTCGGGCAAGCTTCTCCTCGGCAATCTGTCGACTTTGAGCTTCGTCAAGAAGCAGTCGCTCCATAGCCATGAGTTCTTCTCCTTTCCGAATCAACTCGCCGTCTTTCCTTTTGATCTGAGTATCCTTCGTCTCTACATCTTCAATTTTGCATTTCAAATCCTCATCCCTTTGTGTGTTACTAATTGCCATCCTCTCTGCAAATTCTTTTTCTTTAGCGTCTTCCGCCTTTCGAACAGCCTTCATTATCATTGCATTGACCATATCTTGCGTTGCTCTGGAAGTACTGTCGGCTGCTTTGCGTTCATTTAGCTCCTTCTTGATTCTCTCGGCCTTTTGCGCAAATTCTCGTTGCTTTTCCTTGAATGTCTCGAGTTTGGTCTCCAGTGTCGCTCGGCTCGCTTCGACGGCTTCAAGATCTGCCTTGGTTGTCATCAATTCTCCTCGGGTCTTGTCGAGCGCCTCCTCAGCTACCTAAATTAGGAGTTAGCCTTGGTTTTCCAATACGGGTAGTGGTCTCGCGTTGGACAGAAAAAGCGGCACTAATGATTGCCCATTTTGAATGTCCCACTCGGTGTGGCAGATTCAGAATTAGTGCCGCTTTTTTGGTCCACCAGGAGGTGGTGTCACCAATGCGAGGTCTGTTAGTCTAACTTACTGCAACTTTTGCTTGCTCCTTCTTAATTTCCTTCGCCCCTTGGGTCTCAGTCTTTTTTGATTCCCTCTCCAAGTCCCGTATTCGACGTTTTGCGGCTTCAAGCTCGCCGTCTCTTTCGCTGATCTTCAAATTGAGACTGTTGAAGACAGCTTCACCCTCCTTCACCTCTTGGTTCTGAAGCTTCCTGTTCTCTTCTTTTGCTATTTTGAGGGCTTCTTTCAAACTCTCAACAGAGATATGCAAGTCAGATCGCTCTGCCTCCAGTGACGATATGGTTTTTTGGTACGACGTAACCTCTTGCTCACGAGATGCGGCCAACGTTTTTATGTCCTCTTCCAACACGCGTATGATATGACCATCGTTTGCGCGCATAGACATGAAATCACCAAGGTGTCCGACCAATTTGCCTATTCCAATGCTCATGCAAGGCAAAAGTGATGATCCTCTTCCCATGGCTATTCCTGACTCGACCGATACTCTCATGGCCAAAGCATCACACCCTAGGGAGACTTCCTCACTAGTTGTATGCAACGGAGATTTCCCGCTGAAATCAAACCCGCCAAGCGGGCTAGCTTGTAGTTGAAGACGAAATGTTGCCAGAAAAATCGACTTTGGAAGAGTATCGTAAACCGACATCGCCTGTATGAACAATGCCCGTCTTGACGCGCTCTCCTGAGCGGGAAGGTCTTTCCACAACACGCCTTCCAGCATCTCCAATACATCCTCCGCCCAATAGTGGGTATGAAGGGCCATACCTATCATGTCATGCACTAGGTTAGGCTCTAAGTTTGTCTGGGTGAATATCGGCGGTTCTGCAGGCTTCAGCTCTTCAGAAGCCTCGAAAGGCTTTACGGTGGCTTCGCAGATGCTGAGCATTGCCTGTATCTCCTCTTGATTGAAATCGAAAGGGCCATCTGAGCAGTAGTCTTGAAGTTTGAAGAAAACTGATGGTAGCAGCTTTGCGGTAGTGATATTGAAGCTCACGTCACCCTTGATGCACGCTGTTAGTCTCGAGAGAAGTAAGACCGTAGAAACCATGGATAATCTGCCGCCTTGGCCCCTTTTGTGAACTCTTGAGATCGTCTTCCGTAGCATTCTTTGTGACCTCGTAACACTGTGAGCTTGACTGTTGAAAGGCGAGGTGTGCTGTTCTGGGTGGCACTTCAAGTGATGCTCGATAATTTCTCTGTGGAGATTCGCGAACATGATCAAAGCGAAAACCGGGGTAGACTTGAAGATAGCATGAAGCTTTTTAAATTCACTGCTTTCGACTGGGAACTTTCTCCAACCTACGCCCTTACCACCGTCTTGATTCAAGTGGTTGCCAAGCCTTCTTTCAAGATCCTGAGTGAATTTGAAGTCTTCATGTCCTGGCTCATGAATCCGAAAAGCAGCGTGGAGGTTCCCACAAACGGAGTGAACAATTACGACTTGTTCGAAGTCCAGTTCAGCTTGTGACCCAGTCCGACCGGCTCCATAAAGACCGCACAGTTTCATTGCATAATACTCGAACAGTTCTCGGCATCCGTTCTGGGCTGCAATATATCCTTGAGCCACCTAGCACAATCAACAGTCAGCACCAGCATCAAGGTAGGCTTAGCATAAGACTAGCTTACACCGGATTCTTTCGATTCTGTTAGCTCCGCCATCGCTGATACAAGGAATTTGAATCCTTTCTCCGCTTCTGGTGAAGACCAGCCATGGTTCGACTCTTGCTTCTGTTCTGAAGCACTGTTGGCCATTTCGATGGTTCAGATTCTCCGGCGTAATGGCAGATGTTGTATCGTCAAAAAGAAGTAGATAGGCGGAGGAAGTATTCAATTTAGGCTGGAAGTGCACGCGAACGACTTGGTCTAATTCACATCAGTGCTTTGGTGTTGTGCAGATTATTTTAAGCTGCCGAATATCAATAGCGTTGGCACAAAGCAGCATTTCTGATACTGCGCCCCGTGGATAGTTAAGCAATAAATTAGGAAGCTGAAGCGTGCCGTTTCCTCAAATGTTTTAGTATAACAGATAACTGCAGCTACGGATCGAAACTCTTGGTATACTTTTGAGGCTGTAAATATAGCGGATCGTTTCTTATGAATGTCCCCGTGGAAATGAGATATTAAAGCGTCAGTAAACAAATCTACAATATTCCAAGAGAAGGGCGTCCAGAAATGCTGCGAATTGTAGATATGGACTACATTGGGAAATAGATTCACTTTGATGGAAATTTCCTAGGTAATACAGTGCAGAACTGGATTGTTCACCAAAGTAAGGATGCTTCATTTTGGGAGTAAAACAAAGCGAGATCCCCACTTAAGGATATGAGATAATTATCTCTTGTAAAATACCCTTCAACCTACGTTCTTGCAATCTCCAGCCAGCCATGACCCGGAGAACAGGATAATGAGGTGGATAGAAAAAAGGCTTGGTTTGTATGGGCTAACTTCTACGATTGGGACGTTGTTGAGATGATGACAAGGACATTCAAGTTACTCAAGGCTGCCAGTCTAGAGGATGCCTTCACACTTCCATAGCAGCGAGGTTTTGAAAAAGAATCAGAATCAGTTGCTGTCAACTCCCAACTCACAGTCGACCTCTCAAACGTACTTTCCCCTAACCCCGCCTTGCCATCGAAACTGCCACCACAAACTCGTGAAGATAAAATCTTCAACCCCAAGGGTCAGCCCAGCGATCTAGCTGATATATCCAAAGCTCTCCACCATGAAACAATTGTTTAGCGGATCATCTGTTGATGCTCTCCTCTGCAAAAATAAGTCTCGTGGTCTTAAATACTGCCTTTTCCCTCCACTCCAACTCCAACTCCAACACCACTCACTCGTTCCTTCCGTCGCCCATCTTCCCCACCAGCGCTTCATGTACTCACCACTCGCATTTTATGAATATTATAGAAAGGGCACATGTTATTGTACTTGTTCCTGCATTCAACACAATCCATCATGCCGAATCAGGATGTAGGAGTATTCGATACATACTAGCTATCTACTCGCCAGCAGCCCGGGGGGTTTTCGGGGACCTCAAGTGTGTCCCTGGGAAGCTCAATGCTTATTCGAAATCGGAGTATGTTCTGTTGTCAAGAAGGATTTGCTGTCAACCCCGATTTACAGTCAGCATCACAACGCCTCCTTCCCATTTCGATTCCAAAAATCCCCAGAGCAAGACCTGAACACTGAACGTCCAACACCATGCTACCAAATCCGACACTGATACATAGCAAGCCCTCCGAAGCCCCAATCCCCACCATGCCTTCCAAAGATGGCAAGGGCTGTCTCGTTGCTCCTCCATCAAGTATCTCCTAGCGCTTAAATGCCCCCCACCATCCTCAAACTCACCAGAAAAAAATAAGGATCTCGCATCGCTCTTTCCACTACGAGCATCTACGATCCATCATCACGAACGTTGCAGCCTTGCTCATAAATGTGTATAAAAGAACACGCAAACTCCGTCAATGATTCTTTTCCACGATTGAAAGGTATTTGGCGTGCAATTAATATGAGGGAAGCAGTGTCGCGAGCTCAGTACTCAATCAGGGACCTCAAGAGCTTTAAGGAAAAGGTATGCCCTGTAAGTATGTTGATCGCGAGTCGCAACGTTGTGTAAGAAAGGATTAACAAGATGCTGTCAGGGATTATTTGCTGTTGATATCCGTTGAATTTGAAATTCATTTCGATCTAGGGGCCGTAGCACTGCAGTAGCAACACATAAAAACTTCCACTACATGACGGTAGCACTGAACTACCACGTGGAGCTGCTAGTAAGAGGAGACAACAGGAAAATCGTTTCGCTGACTAGAAAATTCTTTTGGTAGCTCATGCTTTATGGTATAACAGGAGCAGCACTCGCTGGGCTACATTTTCAGATCACGTCACCTCACAAGATCACAATGTCACAATATCACGCACTCTCGAATGTTCATAATTAGCCCTCTCATTCATTCCCCTCCACGTTCCCACTCTCGCGCACACTATTGATACAAATATAGCTTCCATCTGTAGCTCCTGCCCCGGTGATTTTCCCACCCAACAAGCACGCCCAGCCCTTTTCGCGACGCCACTATCAAAAGATCTTCTGTTCCAAAAAAGACATGTATTATCTTGCACAAACAAAGAGTAGGGTGCGGCTCCGTTCCATAACTTATATAAGTCTGCTTCGAAACCGTGCGTGCGGAAATGTGCATACGCGTTACCTTTCAAGATCTCGCCCTCTGCCCTTCATATCTCCTGTATCCAGCCCCAACGCTCGAAGCCGGGCTATGGGCTGCGGATTCTTGCCACCCGTCGTTGCTTCCCGTAGAATTGTCGTTTTTCGCAAGAGAGGACGCCTATACGCTCTGAGGATGCATAGCGGCATTCGGAGGAGGACTGTTGACCATGCTATTTCGCTTGTTTCGACTCCTCCTCATCTGGTTCTTCAGCGCGCTCGAATCCAAAGGCTTCAGCAGCTCGAAGCTGCATAACAATTCCGTTGAAACACTCATCACCGCACCGTAGTTGTCAAACTCCCCGCAATAATTGGGGGCCGAGAAAACAGTCACCAGTATTCGGTCCTCGAAAAACTCGTATCCATCTTCCACCACCATGTGTGCTCGGCATACGAGATCGAAGTCGTGTCTAGCCAAAAAGTCCGTGATGACCTTTTTTCCAAATGAATAACTAACGCCACGTTCGCTGGATTCCCAATCCTTTTCTTGATCTGCGGGGTCTGACCATAGGAGGTCGTTCAATAAGCCGAAATCGGGTACGTCGGTTGGTCGAGCGATGTGCCGAATGTCGTCCATATGGCTTAGAGCAGGCGATAGCCCACCGTGTACGCAGAAGATCTTCCCTGCCACGATTGCAGCGATTGGTAGCTATAATGTCTGGTCAGCTCGTCTCTTTCCCCCACAATTGATCTGCGCTTACCGTATTGAACGTATCCACAAACGTCTTCCAGACTTTAACGTTACACCTTCGCTTGCATTCATCATAGAAACCGTACACGCGAGTGACATTCGCACACTCATGATTTCCTCTCAACAAGAAAAAGTTCTCTGGGTATTTAATCTTGTAGCACATCAGAAGGAGCATGGTTTCCAAGGAATGTTTCCCTCGATCAACATAATCACCCAGGAACAGGAAGTTTGAACTCGGGGGAAAGCCGCACATCTCGAACATACGAATGAGATCCGAATATTGCCCATGAATGTCTCCAACGATTTTGACGGGAGCCTCTAGCTCAATTAAAGGCGGTTGTTCGAGGAAAATCTCCTTGACGCGAGAACAAATGGAGGTGATCTCAGCGTTCCTCAAACAGACTCCCTTTGTGCTCTTGCCAGCATACCCAGCATCCAGAAGCCGCTTGATATAGTCATCCACATCCGAATCTTTTATGTCGCTAAGGGCCACTGAAGGAGTGTTGCTGTTAACAGTATCATCGGGTACGGGAGACTGAACTGTCAAAGCTTCTGTGGTCACAGGGTTGATCGTGTTCGGTCTCTTGACTAGAATTGATTGCCCCGCGCGCTGTAAATGTGCATGTGGATTCGTTGTTCCAGAGGGTGGTTGGTCAGAAACGTGGTCGACCTCGCCACTTCGTTGCGCTGCATCTACATCATGGTGCCCTTGGCGGATAGATGCTGATTGAATCGGAGATGGAGGTGGTTCGGGATCGTCTAGAGGAGATGTTACGTCCTCTGTGGAGTCCTGTACTGCCGGCGACGATGTTGAGGGCGAGTCCGGAGCATCTGCACGGCTGGTCCTCGACATAGCAGATCGAGAGCTCCTTCCAGATCGTACTGATGCAGCATCTGATTTGTCGCCATTTAGCTCGCCATTGCTCAATCCAGAGACTGAGTTGCGGGGGCTATCAATCTTGCTCCCTGCTATCTTCGATCCTAGGGTTTTACGGAAGGATCTTGACGATTCCTTGGTGTCTGCCTTGGTGAACGACGGGTAAGATGCTAGCGGGTCAGTCCCTTTATCCAATGACGTTTGCGATGCTGAGGCTTTTGGAGTGCTGGACCCAGAGCCTTTCGAATTTTGATTTCCCATGTTCACGTAATGGCACTCGTAGGCGTTGTGCAAGCTGGGGTTCTCTGGTGGTTGTGGACTTCGGAAACCATAGGATGACTCGTAGTATTATGTAGCTGGCAAAGCCTTGCAATATATGCAGCACGGTGACTTTGAGCCGGAGATGGACTTAATGTTTGTGAATTCGGGCGCGCGTCGGAGTTAGGTTCGCAGATCGGAAAACGACGATGATGCGGGCTCCGTCTATCGAGCAGTGGAGAAAGTGCTTTTCGGAGCCTGTCTAGCAGAATATAAATGTGAGATCGACAAGTTTTCGTTGTAGGTATCGTAGAAAACGGTATTCGCGACTGCGAATTGTGGTTGAGGCGACGGTTGAAGTAATCTAGATCTAGACCCTTGAGTCACGATGGTTCGTCAGCACTTCCTTAATTCGTTTTTCTCGCGGACAAAGGCGAGGCAGAGGAAGGGACGGCGTGGGCGCATAAATAAAGATGCTTGATCTCGATGTTCTTGCTTTTGAGGCTCGTAAGGCCCGAGGAAGGAGGACCTGGACGAGTGGAAAGCAATCGAGGCAGGCGCAAGGATGTTGGTATTTGGGCGTGGGGGACCACTGGTGGACAGGCAGGGAGAACCACGAACCTCATTAGTCTCTTGGTAAAAATGGGCAGCGTCAATAAATATCTCAACTGTCCCTTCTGTGCTCTTTCTGAGGTATTTCTGCCGGACACACACCAGCTGATGGTCTGAGGACCCGACGACTACACTCGAAGGTTCGACGACGTCGGAGTTTCTCTTGTGCTGGTGGTGCACGGTAAGGCTGGAGGCTGTGTCAGGTGGAGGTTTTGTGGGGTGCCAGCGTCAGAGAGCGACGCCGTGTATGGTTCTACAGGGTCAAGAATCCAACTCAATCGCCGACGGAGCGTCTAGATGGAGAGCTACAGACGAGGCTTAGCAGTGCCGCGAAAGAACAGAGGCAATTGAAGACGGCAGATGGTTCCAGAGACGTGGTATCGGGAGGATGAGGATGAGGATATCTAGGTTTGAGAGATCGGCGAGTCGAGGCTGAAGGACGACGATGCGATGCGTTGCGGATTGGGCGGTGGATGTTTGAGGAGAGGCAGACTCGCTCCAAAATGCCTGGCTGATGCTTGGCAAGCGGCATGCACTGGCGAACGAGGGGCACAAATGTTCCGCTAGATAATGTGTCCTTCTCGTTCTCTTCAAAACTCCATGCTTTTTCGATTTAACTGCGTTTGTATCATTTTGCTTATCTCAATCTCCAAAGAAGTGTTTGGAGATTCTCAGATTCATTCATCCAATGTAGTCGACTTGCTGGCCTTCCCGTTCATGATGAAGTCATTCACCCTGGTGGCGGCGGCAGCATCCGTTGACAGCACAATGAAAAATGCATGCGCGTAAACAGATATTCATGTCATTTTATATTCATATCACGTCACTAGTTGTCAATTCCCATCACTGTCCTTCTATGCTTTCTCAATTATCGTGCTACAACGAGTTGAGCCACCTCGGGCCCTGCTACAATGGCGTCTGAACCCAAAAATGTCACCGGGAATTCTGACACTCTCATCGGCTCGATGAACCCAAGAGGAATCCAAGGAGAAACGCCCCACGGTATCTCCAAAGCCTCCTGAGCTTCGGGATCGACTTCGTGCCAAATTACCGCCGCTCACCCCATCCTGGAAAGGCCTCCCCAGACAAGTTATCGCCAAGCTCGGCTGGCTGACCTCCTCCATATCGAAGCCAGAGCCAGCCAAACAAACGACCTACTTCCGTTTCATGGATCTTCCTGACGAGCTTCAGCTGAAAATTGTAGCTCACGCTATCGCGAGCAGCCCCATGCGTTATTGCGCTATACAGGAGCCGTCCATTCTTACCAATGACGACCTGCTCAACAAAAGACGCAACCCTTTGAAGCTTTTCACTTATTCGTCTCGCATCGAGCTAGCAGAAGTCAACCACAAGTTTCGCGCGATAGTACTTGAGCTCTACCCTCAATGCTTTACGATCACCAAAGACGGTAAACGCGTTGTCGTCCCGATTCGATTCAATTTGAGTAACGACAGGCTTTCCGTTCCTCAGGTAAGCTCTTCATGGGGTCAAAAACTAGGGGATCGTCTCACGTGCCGGGGCATGATTTACTGGTCACCGTCTCATCTTTAAGCCCACATGCACAAAGCCTGATCAATGCTAACTATGTACCAATTAGTGGTTGGTTGAAGATACAGGAACAGAAATTTCAAATCTGTCAGAGGTCACGCATCTGTTGATACGATACCTCGACTAGAACCCCAATGCTACCCTCATTCAACGTCTCTCTGTACTATCGCCAGACGCTTGTGTCTGGTTTATCCATCAAGGGATTCTCGAAACGTCCCGACGGCGCCCCCGCCATTGCCTCAGTATTCAAGGCCCTTTCTGGAAGGAAGATCTTCAAGTCGTGCGCAACACTCGCGTTGCCCTAAACACAATATCGGGACCTTGCGAGGATATCCTGGTCTACAACTGCAGATTTACCTCTTGGAAGCATAAGGCTGAGCAGACTGGCTGGCTTTATATTAGGACCAAGTACTACAAGCATCGCATTGCTACGTCAATCTTCGCGATGCGCGAAGGGTATAGGGACATCAAAGTCCAGCAACTTCGTGCTGCGCTTCATAACGACTCGTGATTTCAGATTTGCAAGGCCGCCTGGCAAGGAACAAATGCATGCGTTGCTAGTTGCTGGACATTAGCAATTTCGTGGAACCATTTTTGGCATTAGGAGCCCCGGGATCTTCCACCAGATATGGAATAATGTATAGTCTCGGCCAGTTGAACAAATTGCAACCCAAGATCGTCTTTGCTCGAGTGATTTATAAGTAAAGAGCTTTCAATCACTGATGATCCGTTAGTGATTGAAACCCCGAAACTGACCCCAGGGGTGTTCTTAGAAGTACTTAATCATATGTACAATCTTCCAAACTCCCATCCTAATCAATCGCTTGACATTGGATCCGATTTCATCTCATCTTTTAGCCCCTCCACAACATCATACTCGCGCCCATTCACCCCGTCACAAGCGAACGTAACTTGCAACCATGCACAACAAGCATTGAATTCATATCTTTCCAGTCCCCACTAGTTTTCTTCCAGATTCGGATCTTTTCCTTGCCGTTGAATTGCAGCGACCTACGAACTACACCACGGTGTACCACCACCGCCCCCCATCTTCGCTCAACAGCAAGTCAAGGTATCTTCTGGTCACGAATCGTCACGATGGAGTCTCCTTATACGTGGGAAATTGTACACAAACCGAAAAAGAAACGTCCCATTCTGTTGTCGGAGAAAGTGCAACGAGCAGCCGATTCTCGAAAAGAATTTGCTGCAAAAGCAGAATCAATCGTATCGTCCTTGACTCGGGTAAGCATTTCCAACTGCTCCTGTGTCTTTTTTATGTACCTCTCAAAGCGACCCCGAGGTAGAGCTAATCTTCCCTAGTTGCTGACTCGCACTCCCAAATCGCAACGTGCCAACTTCCGCTTCGCAGATCTCCCTGACGAGCTTCAACTGTACATCTTGAGTAGGTGATTTTGTCAACTAGTTCCTCCTACAGGTCCCATCTGTCCTTCACCCAAAGCAGCAAAGCACCCCACTCAGGAGCCATTGACTGACGCAACTTCTCTCCAGGCATCATCCTTCCACCTCGGACCTGCTTCATCATGGAAGGAAAAATCGCCAATCGATATCAATCCTACAAGCGACGCAATCCTCACTATCTCGCCGTCAAATGCAAACATATTCCGCTCGCACTGGTCTGTCGCAAGTGGCAGGAAATGATACACCAGCTACGGCCCAAGTGCTTTACTATCAGTGAATTTTATTCTAGCACTCGGCTGCACTTACGGTTTAATTTAGAAAAAGATACGCTCGTCATTCCCCAATGGCTCATAGAAGCACCCGGCGTCTCCATCTCCAACCTATCCAAAGTCAAATCCTTGATAATAGCCTACAAAAGAAAACCCAATGCCAAGACCATCGACCTCATCACGAAACTGTCGTCAGACGCACTCGTCGCCTATATTCACGCTGGCTTAGTCGAGCACTCAACCGCCGATAGAACTATCCCGCGTCCCGAAGCGAGAATCACTCCTTATGGGCCCTTCGTTGAACAAGACGAGGAGTATCGAAATTTCACCGAGGAACACTTGTACAGGCTGGCTAGTGAGACTGGATTGCAGTATGCTAGGATTAAGCCGTTCAGGATCTCGAGTGGCAAGCGTGCTGAGAGGGAGCAGGGCGTTTGGTACGAGCTTGGGAAGTTGTTTAATGATACGAGTATTATGGTAGCGTTTGCGAGGAAAGAGAGACGGTTGGATAGGGATTTTCTGCTGATGAAGGAGATCGCGTTGAAGTATTCGAGTAGGAACAGAGAATTGCCTAGTTGGTAAGTACATATCTTTCCTACTTGTTCTGGCGGAATGAGAGTCCCGCAGGCAGCTCCTGGATGATCAACTTGTATATGCCTCTCTCAAAAATAGTAGTGCTAACTTCTGTTCTTCTCTAGGGCCTCGGATGGATTAAGAAGATTTCATGATAGGCTTGTTAATTTCTCGTACAACTACGTAGCTCAGTACGGACGGCTTGAAGAGGTTTCAGAGGATTCAACATAGGCGTGTTGGATTGATGATACACTAAGCTGTTCAATATCGGAAGTCAAGTCAATACGAACTCGCGGAGGGCAGACAAAGACGGCACTAATTTTGAATGCGTAAGGCTGAGCAGAACATTTGAAATGACCAATGAGCAGTGCTGTTCTATGTACGGCCAGGGCGGGACAGAATTTGGATACATATCTGGCGAATATTTGACGGAGTGATAGTAATAAATATAGATATAGAAATTGAGTACAAGATTGTCTTACATTCTGGCTCCGATCATGAGCCGTGAGGCTCAATATGTTCTTTCAATGCTTGGTATACCGCCAAGACTCGGCCCGGAAATCCACACAATTGGTTCTCATTCGAAAAGTGCTATCTCAACTGGAAGCTTCTGCTTTTCTTCCAAGCAGACCTTCTGTACAGCTTTTTGTCAAGCAAACAAGTTAAATGTGCAGAAATGGTAACGGTCAACTACTGCCCCAGCTTGGCGGCATACGGATCAAGAAGCAAGCAGACGAACAACACGCAATTCCTCACAACATAGTCCAAAATCGAAAACACAAAACAGACAATCAGCAGTCATTATCAAGCCCAAAACACAAATTAATAGCATAATTCTACGCAATCACGTGCATCCTCCCTGGTTCATACTCCACGTGCACCTCGTATCGTATCAACGCCACCTCAAAATTCTTCACTGCCAAGTGCGTCAACCTGAAACGCGACTTCAGCCCAACGCTGTCCTCGAGCTTGATGACGACCGACGATACTCGAAGACGAAGATCCAGATACAATGCGTACGCGGAAATCAACCTTAGATTTGTCGTGGCCGAAGTCTCTGCAAAGACCAAGAACAAGTTTAACCCTCAAGGCGAACCCGAAAATTCTATTTTGGGTTCCGCAGACCCCCGCCACTGGCAGAATTGGTGGGTTGTTCCTGACAACGACGCTAGGGCGGCGGACTCGAGGGGCAAAGCCACGGTCATGATGCAGATCAAGGGGTGCTGGCGAGTTTGGCTTTGAGGAGAATTGTGTTTGAATAACAACAGGACAGATGTTTGATGGAAAAACAGGTTAAAAAGCTGAAGATTATTGTAAGACTGACATCTTATCTTTATTAAAAACCAATAATGATTCTGTTGTTGAATCAGTAGAATAAACTTCGTGACTGTGGCTGAGCCCCAGCGGCCGACTTAACCTTAGCCCCTGCCATTACGAAAGACCCCTGGAGACCTGTTACTCCGGACTACTGCTGACTGCGCCATCGTAACTCAATCTCCTCCTTCTTTGGGTCCTTCCATACATAAACACGAAACCGCTCCTACCATCCTGCTCCTTTTGCCATCTCCCCCGTCTCGCGAAGCAAAAGCCTTCTCGCTCGTTTCTTCCACCAACAAATATTCTCTCTCGACGACATCGATCTTCGTCAACACACTCGTTCAATCCTCTCAACAACACTCGTTCTCCTCTCGAATAGATTAGAACAACAAGAACCTCAGCAACGATGGGCATAGGAAGATTCGCCTGTGTGGCTCTGCCGTTCGGCCTCACGGTCGCCAGCTTGATCTGCATTATGGTCGCCATGTTAGCTGGCATCACGAACCACGACCTCTCTATGTTCGACGTTGATACGAAGAACTTCTCTATCTCTGCGAACTCCCTCAAGAACTTCGTCGACGTAGCCAAACGCGACCCCCTCCTGGCTCACCCTTCCGACCTCATCACAGCTGCTCAAGGCCCCTCCTCATCGATCGAAGACTACATACAATCCAGGACGAACATCACGGCTAAGGTTCTCGGTCTCGCTGATACGTACAAGGTCTCTCTGTGGAACTACTGCGGTACCTACAGTGACGGAAAGACAAACTGCACAAAGGCCAAGTTCGACTGGGCTTCCTCAGCTACAAATGTGTCTGACCTCGAGGCCAACGCCGAATATTTCACGCCAGGCGCCAACGTCACACTTCCCAAGGAAATGAAGGGTGCGCTCAAGACTTTCTCTGTCGTGACAAAATGGACAGAAGTAGTCTACATAATCGCCATCATCCTCGCAGCCGTTGAGCTCATCCTAGGCGTCTTCGCCATATGCAGCCGTGTCGGCTCTTGTGTCACCTGGATCATTGCTGGACTTGCTACCACCGCCGTCGCAATTGCATCCATCATGGCTACTGTCGAATCCTCCATTGTCGTCGGAGCGCTCAAGACTACCGCAAACGCATACGGCGTAAAGGCACATCTCAACACCTCGTTCCTGGCTACGACTTGGTTGGCTGTTGCGTTCTCTCTTGCTGCTGGTCTATTCTGGAGCTTCAGCATGTGCTGCTGTGCAGCTGATCACCACAAGAGCAACCGCAAGAGCCTGGGTGATCACGAGAAGCTCATTCCTACTGGACAGTACCAGAGAGTTGGTGAGCCGCATGGCCAGCCATATGGTCAGCAGCGAATTGGTGTCTTCAACACTGGTGGTGTCCCAGCTCCTCAGCGAGGACACAATGGTGCTTATGAGCCATATTCTCACACAAACATTTAAATCTTTGTCTTCTATGAAAATCAAGATCTAGATGGGAGATAGTCAAGGGATATGAAAGTGGAAATCGAAATCGATTTAGCGTGCATTGCTCGGCGTTAGGGGAGGATTATAATTCGAGTGATGAGAATGAAAGTTGGAATTGTATCATTTTTTGGAATTAGAATGTGCTATGATATTAAGAATATACCTACCCGTACACTCCTTACTTCCCTTCCCTTCCCAATCCATTTTCCCCCTTTTCTTCCCCTTTTCCAAGTCTCCTAAGCCCAGAAGTCTGGACTTTCATACGAACAGGAAGTAGTGCGACAATACTACCTTGTCCTTATGGGATTCACGAAAATTTCCGGCATGCTCGTAATCACGCCCCAATCGAATCCTGCACTGAGCTGAGTCCTTCCTTCCGCTTGGTCGGGGGAGGCGAAGACGATAATCCTACGCGAGACGGGGACGTGCTAGCCAATCGTTTTTGGGTATGCGTGAGTACCTAGAGGGCGTGTGATCTTGTTTGAACTTTGACGGGGTATGCGCTATCTTGCGTTTTTGATGAATCGGATTTTGAGAGTGCGTTATCTTTCTTTGTTGAGCTGTCGACTTTTGGTAAGATTACACTATCGTGGGGTTTTGATGACTTGGCTGCGCGCAGAGAAGGGCGATGTGGGGACGACCACGCATGCGTTAAAAGCTAAGGTACGCGTCACGGATGGTATTACGATGGTTGTACAGAGCTTAGGAATTGTGTGTGTTCTGGAACTAGAAGTCTGGAAGTCTGGCAGCCTAACTCTTTACAGATTCCTCTTAACAGAGGTATGTTGTACTCTACATTTAATGCTCACTTCTCAACATGTCTCTCATTGTATTTCTAATCCAACACCGTCACTCAATCGTCAAACTCCTTTCAACTTCCTCAAAATAGCCTGCTTCTCCTTCATCTTCACTCTCCTCGTCTTCATCATCCTCTTCTACAACCACAGCCTTCTTTCTAGATACATTCATTTCCTCCTCAAGTCTCATACTCAACACACGAGGTAGCAGCGGCAAAAGAGCCCCGAATTGATAGTCCTTTAATGCCAACGGTGGTGCTTGTTGAACTTTCGGGGGAAGTTTTGAGAGTTGGACGAGTTTGGCGAGGAGGGCTAGCGTCTCACTCTGCACTGCAGGCGAGGGAGGTAGTACTTTCTTCGACGTAGTAAATTCTTCAGAGGAGGTCTCCCGTAGTTCGGAAACTTGAGATAGTAATTTCGATGAGTCGGGGGTTGACGGCGAAATTACAGCTTCCACGTTCTGCGTCTCCTCTGCCGAATCGCGCTGGCTCTTGCTGTTTTCGATAGGCTTTTGTAGCTCAGTTTGTGCTGTCTGCGTTAGGGTTCGTAGTTTTCGGGGCTGGAAAGTCTTGGGGTCATCGAAGTGGAATTGTTCTTTTGGTTTTGTTTCTTTCCGTGGGGCTTTTTTGAACGCGGGGCCGGGAGGAGCTTTCACTTTGGCGGATTCGGGTTGTTCTTTGGGTAGGATTGAGACGTCTTGCATGTTATTGCTGTTGGCGATTGGTTTGAGTGGGTTGCGGAAGGATTTCTGGGGAGCTGTCTGTTTTGGTTGGGAGATCTTGAAGCCGGTGAAATTTGCTGAGGGTACAGAATCTGCTGAGGTGTCGAGGCATTCGTTGGCCCCTGTTTCTGCTGCCGTGATCGTGTCTAATGAGCCGTCGAATGTTGTGTTACCCATTCCAATAGTATGTGACCGAGATGAGATAGCTGAGCTGCCGCGCTGGTGCTTTCTGTGATCGATAGCCTTGTCGGAACCAATATCAGAGGGCTTGAGCTTGAAGCTGATCTTTGGCTGAACAGAAGCCTCTCGTTGAGCATTTTTAGAGTCGGTATTCACGTCTCCCGGCTCTTGCAATTTGGCATCCCTCAACGCTTCCGCAGCCGCAGCATTCGGCTTGGTGGCGTTGCTATTCAGCTGTCGTAAGCGATACTCATGTAGAGAAACAACCTTTCGTTTGGATTTTGGCTCACCAGATGCATCTGGTGCGGCCTTTTCTTTGGATAGTTTGGTACACTCGAAAGAAGGAATGAAACCGGTGGTCTCGCTGAAATGGACCTTTAAAACAGGTTTGATCTTTGTTTCGACTCCTGCTTTAAATAGTGAGAGTGGTGGTGTTGAAGCCGAAGAAACCGTCAGAGCAAGTGGTACCTTGGCTCTTGCCTTAAGAGGCCTCAACATCTTCTTCACGTGTGTCTGGAGGATCAACTTATACGGTGCCAAGTCCGTACATATTATGTTTGAACTTGGCATAGACGATTTTGCTTTGACGTTCTGTTGGGGAAATGATTTGTTAGAGGTCCCCTCGAAGGCATTTGGATGCATGCGTGCTTGAGGTGCCATGTTGAGATTCACTTTTTCCCTAGCAGAGTTGATCGAAGGCACGATGGTGGTAAAGACAGATGCTTTAGATGGTGTGCTCGATGCGGCCGGAGGAGTAAAGCCGAAGGTGGGAGTTGCAGGATAGGATGGTGGCTCAGAATCGACTGTGGCGTGAGATATCAGACATGATCAAATTGGGAGTTAAAGGGGGCTCGTCTCACTTTCGGTGGATAGTCTGGACAGAAAGTTATCCGCCACAACCTTTGCATAATCTTCAGGCTATAAAATAGGATTGTGAGCTCCCAAGACCAGAAGCAGTGTGTGAAGTCATAAGGTTACCTTCACAGCTCCTCGACCCCTCACCATCAATTTATCCTCATAACCTGGTTGTATCGCTTGGAAAACTGGGGGATATCGTGGATCTGTCGGATTCTCGTGCAAGCCTTTAATAGCTTCAATACGCTGGGGTGTCTTATATATTTTATTGTTCAATCTGCGCCGGTAAGGCCGCGGTGCCTTAGTTGGCTGATCCTGGGCGGCAGTTGGTGGAGTCTTTTCTATACCAATCTGGGGAGTGTCTTCTGTTCTTGACGGGATATCGTGCAAGTATTGGGATCTTTGTTTCTTTGTAGAAGAAGATGAGGCGTCAAAGACATCATGTCTACGCTTTTTGGGATCGGACATCTGTGATATGCGCTATGAGCGATTGAAATTATTGTCTGGGCCGAGGGGAAGCAATCACCTCAACAGCGTCATACGCGTCTGGCCGTATCAACAACTAGAGAAATAGAGATATAGGATCAGGTGGCGGGAGGGAATCTGCGGCTTGTAGTCAATCTCTTGATGCGGGTAGCATGAGGGTTGAAGTTGAAAGTAATTCGCGACCCGAATTGTGGGATGCCAAGTTGTTGTTTCAAGTGAATGACGATGAAGACGTGGTTGGTTTTGACTTGGCGTTCTCAAAGCTTCAGCAACTATTCTATACAAAATACACCTGATTTACAAAATCCAAAGAACCTCACCTGGCTTGGCCATTACAACCCCTTTTGTTTACTTCGAGATTAAGCGAGTTGGGACCTGGTTATCCAGCGTGCGTACTATTAGTCTATATATGACTATTATGATGGCTATAACGCTGAGAATGAATAGCTTGGTGTCACGTCGTGTCTGTCCACTCCTGCTGTGATCTAATGGACCTTCTTGGCAAGTTGCTGGGGGCATATCTTGATGACCACGTCGTAGTAGAGGGAAACTCCGACCAATTATAGGGGCTAGCGAACGTAATCCCGTCATTTATAGTAGCATATAAGAGCATTGAGAGAGAGGTGCTCTCTGATTTGCGCCCTAAAAAGAAGGACCATGACGTGGAGGTAGATGTTGATACTGTCTGTAGCCGGCGAGAAATGACTCGAACTACATGTTTCGAGTTGAAATGGAATGGGCTTGCGGAGTACGTCCATACATTTTTCGCTGTTTCAAAAATATGCAAGTACAATCCAGAGCAATAAAAGATTCAATGAGAGATGGCGTGGGAAAGTGCTGCCAACACCGGCACGTGGCTGCGCAACAAAGCGGGAAGGTGCCCCCACATGCAACACGTCTCCTGGACGCGCTCGAATTCACCCTCCCACTGCAACTCCGAAGATGAAGAGGCACCATCCTATATCAACCCTAAGGTATCCCAAGATTGAGGAGACATAAGACACCTATCATGGCGGACGACAACACACACGCTGGCGATTCTCGCTCCTGGACTCAGCGTCCCGAGCCTTCTCACGCAGCTAAGTTTCGGGGGGGTAACAATGAGTTCGGAGAAGTCCTTGACAGCATCCAAGGACCTGGGTCATTCTCCTTATCAGAACTCTTTTCCAAAGCGCCAGACCCAGGCATGTTCCTCACAAATGGCCACAAAATTGACTTCCCATTGTCCCACCTTGATGCGCAGGCAGCCATAGTAGCTAGTAAAGATCATTCGATGGATGATGGTGAAGATGAACTGGATCTAGGTATGTCAGCAGTTCTCTTAAAATGTCTCAATATGCTTTCCTTGCACATATCCGTGTTCAGATGCTGCGGTTGTGAGAAGCTGACTGGCAAAACAGCGTTCAGCCAGCTCTGGGGAAAATGGGACCTCTTCCCGGATTGTTTTGAGCTCCGGAATCCTGCATGGGAATTTCTTATCCAATCAATAGTTGCGAAGATAAGTTACTGCCTGGGCGTCGACGCAACCGGGGAAGGTCTCTCTGCGCAGCTGGAGAAGATGGTACTGTACGAGCAAGGGTCTACATTCCAGCCCACAGAAGAGTAAGTTCCTCCTGCCCTCTGCGTTAAGGTGGGTAGTGCCCCTAATATCACGCCAGCTTTGAAGATGAGTTAGACCCGTCGACGTTCGCAACTCTTCTCATTACTTTGCCTTCAGAACGAAAGGGAGTCGAATTGTATCTCACCCACGAGGGCCAAAATCTTGTTTTTCCAGTCTCCGGAACTTCTGACCAAGCACGGTAGAGCCCCAATTCTTAGTCTCAGACTCAGACAGAAGTGTATTGTATGCTAAATCTTTGCAGGTTCTTAGATGTTAACCAAGCCCGACCTTTTGCGTCACGTCGAGTAATATTAGCGTACAGTCTGGCTCACACTACCCTGACCTTCCGCCAATGGACAGTCGATTTCAATACATCGGTCGAAATATTGAAGGAGCTTCAAAGTCGGCAGCAGAGCTCATCGAAGACACCTCTTTCTACACCTGAGAGTCTTGCATTCATGCTTGAGAACAAATACACAAATGAGAATCTTCGGTACGACTCGTTGGAAGACCATGACTACCAAAAGGTCTCTGTTCTGAGACATGTGTTCAAAGAGTCTGGCTTTTGTATTTATCTAGCGAATATTTCCCGGGATGTTCGCGGCGGTTTCGACAATGATGGAATTCACAAACTGGGTCATTTCCATCCTATCACCAAAGTGAACCAGACTACTGCCGAGCTTACCAAAATTGCCACGCTCGACGGAGTTGAATTGGCTTCTGACGTGTACTTTGACGAGGATATCTGGTTTCCAGCCAAACCATTCGAGGATGTTGACCCAGATCGAGAGCAATACGTACACTATCTAGGGGATGTCATCTCACATATTCATTCCCGGACGGTAATCATATTCCCTGACGCACATGATTTATTTCGATGCTAACGAAAATCGATAGATAGTCGTTCTTGTGCGATATAGCCGTCGGGTCGAGTTTTGCTTCCCAATTGAGAAAGACAGCCGGTCCTATGGTCCCTATCGGATGAATTCGCCACTCCTGGCTTGGATCGAGCGAGCGTCCGCACTGCTCAAGGAAAATAAAGACGACAACGAAGCTCGAGACGACTTAGAAAGAATATGTGAGTTAGTGATTCGCAGTGGCAGTGACGAGAAAGTCAAAAATGCCGTGCGAGAGAGCCCAGCAAAGTTTTCAGACGAAGTATTCTCACGCAATGTGCAAGTAGCCCTTGACTTGGATGATGAAACTTTGTTTTTCAGGACGTTTTGCAACCGGGCTGGTAAGGCACCTCCTGCGATATGTCCGCCTCTAGGAGTTGGATTATTGCGGTACGACCTCCGTTCTTTGCTGCCACAGTAAGTATTAGCGGCCCAGCAAGATGCAAGTTAGGATGGAAGCTGACACTGGAACAGCGCAGCTAATATGCTCTCAACTGTAAACAGACTGTCTATTCGACTGGGTATGATTGATGGAATCTACGAAGGATTGAGAACAGAGGCGAAGGACTCATCAAAAAACCCTGCGACCTACTTGGAATGGTTGAGGTCTGAGATTGCCCGCACATTGTCGTCAGACCAGCTTGTGGCGGCAAGCGCTGAAGAAGGCTGTGGTTTGGTTCAGCTCTCGATAGAAGCATCGAATCAGCAGATTTTCAATGAGTAGGTCGAGAAATTAATGAAGAATATCAACTTAGACTGACCTTAAAAAGCATTTTACGGGCCGTCAAGAGAAACGTCTATAATAGATCTATGGCCCTCGCTTTCTTGGTAGATATTTTCGAGGCGGGTCAGTCTGGCAAAATTTCCGAGGATATCAGCCAGACAGTCTTCAAAGACGTGTTCTCCGAATTTGTAGAGTCTTTCCACCACGTTTGTGGGTTGGGCTCGTCACCAGCCAGCAGTCCACCGATCCCCTACTCTTTTCAACTGAAACGTACAAACGCGAACCTCAGCCAAGACAAACCCACTAGCCGGCGCTTTGCACTAATGATATGCAATTCCTTGTCTCTAGGCTTGGAGGAAGATATGCAGAGATTGGTGATGAACTTGATTCGGGAGGCAGTACCCGGCCACCTCTGTGGGTTTGAGTCCATCTATCTCCCTGCCTTTTCTTATCTCGGCTTGATGCTTAAGGATAGGGAGTATGGTATCCAGAACTCGTCAATCGCTAAATTGGTCCGGTCAATCCTAACCACACGTATTGCCGACTATGCTAAAGCAGAACCCGTTCCATCGGATGATTGGAAGAGACGTAAAGTACGTTGTACTTGCAAAGATTGTTCTGATCTAAACACATTCCTTCGGGATTCCACCCAGCACGTCTGGAGACTTGCAGCAAGTCAACGTCGCAGATTGCACGTGCAGAATCAGCTTTGTAGTCGAGTGGAACATTACAATATCGAGACTGAACGATATGAGTCCCCTCACACCATGGTCGTAACAAAGAATAAGGTGCGTTACTTTGAGTTGCACAAGAGTTGGGTTGCACGTTGCAACGTCGTCAAGAAAGAACTCCAGGGCCTCGACCAGGACTTTCTTCGACTATGCTTTGGCGAGAAGTATGATGCAGTTGTGTCTGTCAATATGGATGTCATCCTTCCGGCACACAAAGAGTTGGTGGACGGTGTTCAAGCACTGGCGGAAAAGGATCCTCCCAGCCGGGTCCCTTCTCCAATCTCGAAGAGAAAAGTTTCGGCTTCGGCGAAGTTGCCGGGCAAGTCTCCGGAAAAGGCCCAATTTTAGATGCGGGGGACTTTGATTGGCTGTGGAGTGCGGTTAGGTTATTTTTTGGTACTGATGGCTCACCCTGCTATACGGAGGTTATGACTGAACTCTCTATGGCTTGACAAATTTCTTTACTTCAGGCTGAGGTTTTATGGATCGGACCGGACAAATTACCCTGTGTACATATTCCAGTAACAAATGATTTGCTAGAGGATAATAGATAGATACTATAATCCACACTAGTCTCTATGTTTATAACAGATACCTTAGCAAAAGGGAACTCGTGTAAGTAGTGCTGGCTAATGACGGAAGTTCTATTGAAGCACACTTCTTCGGGAGACTTACTTCAAGGGGCGAGCGAGGGGAAGAAGGTGTCGCGGGTTCCAAATGTCGGAATTGACGGCTTCATAGTATGCTTCAACGTACATGTAGCTTATCTCGGCAGATAAAGTAGTTGGCCGAAGGTCACAAGCGATGGACGTCATCCAGGCGACCTCTGGCATTTCAGTGGGGAAGTGTCCGAAGTCAAAACAAACATCCACCAACCAACCGCACAAACAGCACCCAGTATCCTGAAGTATCCTGAAGTATCCTGAATTACCCTCGTCTTGAGGATATAACAGACCACCAACATGCCCTTCAAAGGCATTTGATCGCCCGGATTCGCCAATTCGTCATGTCGCTCGTTCCTTATTCATCGCGCGACAGTCGCGAAATCGTGCTGTAAGTGCCCCTTCAACAATCTCATTCTCCATGTGGGTCGGTCTCAGTACCTTCGACATTGAGAATCCGGAAATCCCTGTCAAGTTCTATGATATAACATGCTAATGCTATCACCTCCAGCCGCCATAACGATGCCATCGTCATTCGCGATCCCCAAACCCAACAGCTGATTCTGCGCGGCGCAACCCCTTCATTCTCCGACTGTCCTACATGCCACCGCCCATTTCGAAGTACCTCTCCAGACCGCCAGTCCTCTCCTCATCGTTCCCCGCAGCGATCTGCGCCTTTCATAAGCCCCGAATACTTTCGCATGCTTAAGTCTGCTAATAGCAGAACCGACGAGCATAATCCTCCTTCAAGTCCAATCCGTAGGCTTGTCGAGCCAGCCGCCTCATCTCCAACTAGTAGTGTGGAGGGATCGGTAGCAAACGCGGAGTTTGTGGCCAGTTCCCCGGCTCCGCAGACGGGGCATAGTATCAAGAAGGAGGCTTTCAGCCCGAACTATTTCGAGAGGTTCTTTACGGAGGAGAAGGAACTGGGGAGGGGTGGGAAAGGCGTGGTGTTGTTAGTGAGACATGAGTTGGATGGCGTATCGTTGGGACAGTTTGCCTGCAAGAGAGTACCGGTTGGAGATGACCATGCCTGGCTAGAGAAGGTCCTTATAGAAGTACAGCTTCTACAGGGTTTGTCGCATAAGAATCTGGTCTCGTACCGACACGTTTGGCTGGAAGATATCAAGTTCACACGATTTGGCCCCTCGATTCCATGTGCTTTTATATTGCAACAATACTGCAATTCAGGGGACCTCCTACATTACATTGTTGGATCCGCTCCCAAGGTGCCAAGTCAGAAGGAACAGTTCAAGGAGCAGTTGCGAAGGAGATCACGAGGACATGGAGATACTCTTGGGGATTCGCGGCCTCAGCAACGGAAGCTTGCATTCGAGGAAATCTACTCGTTTTTCAAGGACATCACATCCGGTCTTCAGCATCTCCATAAATCAAACTACATCCATCGCGATCTTAAACCCAGCAATTGTCTACTGCACCAAGATGGGAACGATATGCATTGTTTGATAAGTGATTTTGGAGAAGTACAACCAGAGAATGTTGTTCGAAAGTCTACAGGGTCTACCGGCACAATTTCGTATTGTGCTCCTGAAGTCTTGAAGAAAGATCACCTTGGTCGTTATGGAAACTTTACGACCAAATCCGATGTTTTCAGTCTTGGCATGATCCTCTACTTTATGTGCTTTGGGAGGCTTCCATACAAGAGCGCAGATAGCATCCAGGAAGAATTTGAGGATATGGATCTCCTGCGGGCCGAAATTAGTTCCTGGACAGGCTTTCAAGATGAACGACGTGAGAGACCGGAGTTGCCAAATCAACTCTACAATTTTCTGAAACGACTATTGGCTATCAATCCCGAGGATAGGCCAAGTGCAGATGATATCTTGCAGGCCATCCAAACGGAAAAGGGCCTCGAGAATCCACCCCGAAAAAGAAATAGCAGTATTCCGGGACTTGGTGGTCGGAGGATCCAACCAATTGATTCTCCCATGCCACCAAGTACACCTGTCAACGGTAAGAATAGTCTTATGAAATCTGCCGTATGCTGACATGTTATAGAACCCAGCAAACACGCCCGCGCTGGCGCTTACCTCGAAGACGCCTCTCCTTCCGAAGCGACCTCCCGAGAGCCGTCTCCGAGTTCCCAGCTGACAATTGAGTCTGGCCACGCTCAATTCCAGTCGGATAACCTAGAGAAACCCTCCCTCCTTAAACCAAGGGTAATGACACCGCTCCTAATGCCACCGCCTACCACCCGTATGTCGGATTTGAAACATAAACTTACGCTCTACCGTCATTACTTCGTCTCTTGGGCGACGTTAAACGAGCATAGTTTGTATTTATTACTCAAAGTTGTCATCTTCTTGGCCAAGGTTGTCTCGCTCACCAAACCGTGTTCACCCGTGATGCCGAAGGAAGCGATATGGTGGCCACTGATGGGTCTAGCAGCGATGGAACTCGCATTAGGAAACAAAGTGACGTGGAAAGGGATGGGTCTACTTATCGCGCTTCATATCGCGACTTTGTTTTTGGCGATGAGCTATGGGAGAGGATTGTGTGCCGGACGAGACTTCGAGCGATGGGAATTCGGTGACGACTGATTTCCTTTCCTACTGGGCGGCCGAGACTTGCTTTGGTGTTTGCATTTGCATTTGCATCAACACTGCATTTTCAGCGAGAGATTTTATTTGGGACGAAGGCGTATCATGGAAAAGGCCAGGCCAGGAAAAAGCAAGCTATGGGGGGACTTGGTGGAGCGGGGTATAGGAAACAGCACAGCGCGTATACGTCTCGACTCCAATGAGATTAATTAAACACGCCCCCTGTCCTAATTTTGGAACAAGCGCACTGCACTCCACCCTCGTGGGACGCAGACTATCGTTGGGTGTAACAATGTTAGATGCTGCAGGCAGCATGCGGGATGCCGCTGCAATAGTTCCGGGAACAAGGAATTGGGGTCCTCCTGGGTAGAGGAGAAGTTTCTCCATGGTATGGCACGGATCTCTGTTCGAGGCATGCATGGAAAGGTGCATGATCTTGCAGGTGATGGCCAGACCGGGTCAAGTCACAAGGCTCCAAAGGGAACCGTATTGGCCACAGTTGGCCTACCTTGCGAAAGCCGAGACTTCTGAGGGCCTTATGATTTTTAATGTATGTCTTCAAGTAACCATTGGCTCCCAAGACAGTTTTCTAGGATTTGGTTCCCCACATGGCAGATTCAAAAAGCTATCTACTCCCATACTCTTTCCACGTTGATCGGGAAGGTTCTTGAGACGCTCAATGGACCCCGGAACCGGGTAGGGGCCCGAGAGTCTGAGACCTACCTCGGGAAGCCGTGGGCGTTTTGTGGCGTTCAAGTGCGCGATCGCTGGGGCGATTCTGCAAATGCCTTCTGCAGCCAACCAACATAGAGATCTCCAAGCTTCTTCCGGTGAGGAATTCCGGGATGCCTTGTGACGAGTCGCTCTTCATCAAGTCAGACAAGCAAGGCTGTGAGTTGCACGATAACGAAGAATCGAGATACAGAGAGTATTGAAGTCTTCCATACAAGGATCCGAACCGTGCAAGTGTTACTGCGATGCAATTTATTCTTATGCAGCACACGATACCCAAGGCTTCGGTAACTGCAGCCGGCCGTTTAGGTACCCAAGCAAATCGTACAGTCGACATCATGTCACACTGTAGATCAATACTCCCCACTTGGGGAACTTTCGCGAATCGTACTAGCTTGTGTACAGAGTAAAGGTGTGCACCGGGGATCGCGGGATGCGGTTGAGTTGGGTCAAGGACTCAAGGCGCTGGAGTCTCAGCTGGCGGCTGTCACTTGGTTTCCAGGTAGTGATGTGAAGTAGTAATTCAAAGTGATGGCATTCTTACTATCAGAAATAATATAAGAAGCCAATTCCTTTCCCCCAAGGTCGCCTCATTTTTACATCAGCAACCTTTCTTCTCCTTCATTTGCCTCTTCATTCTCCCATCACTCTTTCATTTATTTAAATACACATTTCAAAGCTACCCTTTTCTCACTTTCTGGGGTCTATCAGTAAAACCACACTTGACGATGAAGTTCTCAAACTTCACGTCCTCTTTCTGGGCAATCTGGGCGAGTGGCCTTTCTTCCGGGTCACATATCCATAGAAGACAAAATGATGCCAGTGTTGGAGGAACTGAGAGCAGCCAAATAGTCCCCCGGGACCACAAGATCGCACCCAAAGTCTTCATCATCACAATGGTAGACCACCTTCCCCTTTATGTCGACCTCTACTCACAATCTCAGTTCCAACCCGAGGCCGAAGCCTGGCTCCACAACTCTGCCCTCCCTACCGGCTTCGGTAACCTCCTCGCGAAAACCATCACAGTACCCGGTCTCTACCCGCTCTACCCATCCGTCAACTGTCTTGCCGACGAATCTGTCTGCCTCATCACAACTGGGGAAGCTGAAATAAACGCCGCCGCAACAACAACGGCTCTCCTACTCTCCCCTCTCTTCGACCTCCGCAAAACATATTTCCTGATCTCAGGCATTGCAGGCGTAAACCCCAATCACGGCACCCTAGCCGATGTCGCGTTCGCAAAATACGCCGTACAAGTCGCGCTGCAATATGAGATTGACGCAAGGGAGCTGCCGAGTGGTTATGATAGTGGATATATCCCTCAGGGAAGCCACAAGCCCAACGAATACCCCGGCAGCATCTACGGCACCGAAGTCTTCGAAATTAACGAATCGCTCCGCGACATGGCCGTGAAATTCGCCAGCACAGCAAAGCTCAACGATAGTTCTATCTCTCGCACCTATCGTCAACACTACGGCAGCGCAGAAAAGAAGCCAAGCATCATCTCCTGCGACGTCGTGACTTCTGATGTTTATTTCTCGGGAACGCTACTAGCGGAAAACTTCGAGAAAACAACGAAGTTATTCACGAATGGCTCGGGGACCTATTGCATGACAGCCCAAGAAGACAACGCAATCCTCGCCTCCCTCCTCCGCGCCGCAAAATCCAAAACCGTCGACTTCGCCAGAATAATCATCATGCGTTCAGGAGCTAATTTTGATCGTCCACCCTCCAACATGTCTTGTCTAGATAATCTTTTCTATGTCCCTCAGGGCGCGTTTCAGACTAGTGTTGATAATTTGTATTTGGCTGGGGCGCCGGTTGTGAGGGGGATAGTTGGGGGGTGGAGAGGGATGTTTGAGAAGGGGG